>Ga0307518_10000066_pt1 | contig 71958 bp, 66 predicted proteins | sample 25_EM_MG_FD_203889 | JGI IMG/M metagenome (GOLD analysis project Ga0307518, IMG submission 203889) | Populus trichocarpa ectomycorrhiza microbial communities from riparian zone in the Pacific Northwest, United States - 25_EM | ecosystem: Host-associated > Plants > Roots > Unclassified | place...
AGTGGGTTCCTTTTCTCCTGGTATTCCTTTCCTCCTGGCTAGGCAGAGCCAGGGCTCATAACCTATAGAAAGGTGGTGGTCTGCACAGGGAAGGTCTAGCCTAAGGAAGGGAGAAGGAGATCTGTAGGATAACCTCAGTAGTCTGGCAAGCTACTGTATATTAGTATGTACCTGTAGTGTAACTACAGGGTATCAGTATGTGTGGTGGTGGTTAGTAGATGGTACTCACCCTCAGTAGTCTGGCAAGCTACTGAGGGAACTATGGTACTAGCAACTCTACTCTAGTGCGATGCATGCTTATGTAAGTAGGTAAACATACCATAACAAATCCGTTTATACTCCAACAAATCCTGAGTGTAACAATGGACACATAGATAGCTAGTCTGCTGCTGCATCATTTGTATGTATAATGGAATTTCATGCTACAGAACACTTGCTGGATACAGGTACTACACAAGCATGAAAGTCCGACGTAAATACGTTGCGTGGTTGTTGAGATACGTGAGCTTGCTGTCGGCGACGGCGACGAGAGGTGTCGGAGATGACGCGCGGGCGTTGCCGAACAACTAGATGTGCGTGGGAAGCATTCCCCAGCGGGCGGGAGAGAACGATGACAAATCCCTGCCGTGCTGGGGCTCTGAATTTCTCTAAGTACCGTACATTATTCAATAATTATTCATTGAGGGGAGAGATGCCTCAAATGCCTCGTTTTAGACACACATCAACACAGTAATATAGTGTCTAATTAGGGTATTTATGTGGGAGTATCAGGTGGTGTTCGAAGTCCCACCGAAGGCATTTGCCAAATGAAGAATGATTTCGGACAAATGGCAAAACGCATTTGGCAAATGAAGCGCGACCGTCTGGCTTTCCATAGATGTGGTTGTGTAGCTATGAGACATGATGTTTTCATTTTGCAATACCGGTCATTATTCGGCCAATATTGTAAACTCTTACCCCGCAACACACGACGCTCAAGCGCGGGCCTTGATTATGCCGATTTCAATTACTTTCCATCTCTTCTCTCGAGTCAATGAAGTCTCTTGCGCAACTGGCCCAGCTTTACCGGTCAATTTCCTCGTCCACTGACAGCTAGAGTATGTTGAACCTCTCGGACATGGGCTGACCAAAAGCGCTACTTGCGCTACCTGTTGCAGACAAACCTCTGAAGGAGATATTAATTTGGCAGGTCCGATAGGCATATAGCTCTGAAATCAGCGTTGTCTACCCCACTGTCCAGACTCCACACCCCGGCATGCTGTCGATCCGAACGTTGGGGATCAAACTACCGTACTCTCCCGCCTCCAGGCTGCACTGTCGTGCCACGTCCATGCACTTGACCACTGGCTTGTGATCCTGTGCCCGCCCAAATCAAACCTGTTCTCCGGCCCCCGGGACAGGCCTTTCATGTACACAACAAACAACGTTCGGGACCATGTCTTCAGAAGTATGATGGCTGCAATGAAAGCTTTCATATCGTGCTCTAGAAGCTGAGCGTGAACACAGAACTCGTATGATACGGGAAATGCTGCAGATGCCCCAGTATCCCTCTGGTTCTCCCCTCCCTCCAGTATGCATCTCGATCTCAACAGAATCATGTACTGGCGCAAGCCAAGGTGCCGTCATTGTTTGTCAAGCATTCGTCTGTGACACGGTCAAGGTTGTTCCAACGCCCATGAGCCTGAACGACTTACCCAGGTTAACAGAGGAGGGACCGTAGTTACCAAACTGGTCAGGACAGCTTGAGCAGTCCAAAGTGAGGTTACCCTCGGACGGAGAAAGTAATTCGCAGTCAGAGCAAGTCGCCAAGCTATCACCCCCGCTGTGTTGAGAGGTGAGGGTCTTAACTGCTAGACTAGTCACAAAGCACGTACTAGAGGCTGCACTGCAGCTGCCCGTGAGTATTATCCCCGACGCATTTGCGCAAATCGATGCTCGTCTGAACCATGTCATCTGCAGCAACACCTTCGCAAGTCGCACTCAACGTAGTGTCAGTCCAGGACAAAGAGAAGCCATCACAGGAGGCGACCACATCCTTGGCAGTGCTAAGGGCAGAGAATGCAGAGACAGCGAGCAAGAGTGAAGTCACCAAATGCACCATTTTTTTGGTGGAATCAGCATTCCGCATCTTCAATGCATTTTATACCTCGACTCCTACGCACGGTCCGCCTTGCGAACAAGCAAGCGATTTGTCTTCCGAGCCCGAGTCACCGGTGGCGTAGGGCTATTATTCCATTTTATGGTATGTAATGGCAATGTCAGTGCCTTCCACACCTGCCGAATTCTCAGACTCTGATGCCATTCATCTCGCGCTAAGCTTATTCCAGGCATATTCCACTACGGCAGATGATATACAGGTGCCAATTCTGTGCGCTTCGTTATTCGGAGGTTCATGGAAAAGTTCTGCATGACCCATCGAACGATCCCTCCAATGAGCCATGATACATGTTTTAGTATGCTTCTTTTCGCTTCCGTCACCCGGAAGACCCTAGAATCTGACAGTCACGGGAGAAAACTAGTCTCCCAAAGCTAGACTCTAATAGAGGAAGATAGTCGTTGCACTGGAGAAAACGGTGCGCCAACCCTTTTAATATAAGCTCAAACATAACACTGGAGTGACTCTGTAAGTAATGCATTAACAGTGAACTGCATAATTGATAGGTTATTAGAATTGACCAAACCCACATGAGCGCTTTTTTGTTGAGCATCAGCCATGGAATGGACTCCTTCAGAAACAAGAGGCAATCCACGATATCACTCTGGCAACGAGTCAGCCCGAACTACTGAAAATCTGTAGACAACTACCTAAACGTCTCCTCCTTCCCGATGCCGAGAAGCTAATCTTGCACGTGCAATATCCAGACCATGTTCAGTTTCGGCACCATCATCCCAGCCGCCTTTCCAGCACTCGTTCCCATGTACATACTCAGACGGAATTCGAGCGGATACAAAGTTTTGCCCGCCATGCTCCTACGGCCGCGCGGTATATCTTTGGTCAGAATCTCATCGATGTACTCTTTTGCATTGTATTGGGATTGGGGGGGGGGAGTACAATGGATCAATATTCTCTCGAATCGGCGTCTGTTCATATTCTCCCCGACCGACGCAATACAAGGCCCTATTCCTATAACACGGTCGTTGGGAAGAAATGCGTTAAATCCTCGGTGCGGAGAGAGGCCGTGGGTATTTTGTCCGCAGCCCACTGATATTCCGAGTCCGACGGCGATAAGCCTGCGCATAGTGCATTGTATTACATGTTTCGGAGGTGGAGAATGACTTCCCATCCAGCTCGGAGGACCAGATGTACCTTTCTTGTCTGGCAGCTTCGTTAGGGATGTAGTATGTGCATATAATCACCATCTATCTATCATGCAAGTTGTTAGCATGACATCCGGGGATATCACTGTGTGCTTGAACACGAAAAGAGGTCAGGAGAATCATTATCGAACAATGCCGATTCCCATGGATGAACATGTGCGGACCGGGAAGGGGAAAGCATGCAGTCCTGTTCTGAATTTTGACATCGAAGGACGTAAAGACAGGTTGTGTGTTGATCTGTGTGGGGAAAGCGTGTATAAATGTAATCGGAGACGTCATTGTGATCCTGCGTTGATTATCTAGGGACACTCACACAAGTCTAGCTTGCTGCTTGGGGAGGGCGTCTGCCAAGTATGTAGAAGTTACTCTGCGTAAATGAACCTAAATGTGACGTAGCCCACAACCCTAACGCCCACTGTGCACAGGAAGGAGCCCATTGCTGCAGACACGAGGCACTATACTCCGTTACAAAAGGTGTTGAGTGCTGATCAGTGGATGCTGATTTATGTCTCAATACGGCGTCGGCGCTCATCTGTCAGACAGTCATAAATCAGAGAATGAAATCAGAATTTGGCGGACTCTGTCAGTCCTGTTAGCTGTTGATCAGCTGACAAGTCGCGATCAGGTTGACTTAGTGGTTTGAGCTTGATCGTGTTGACACGGACGGAATACCCTGCAGTTGATCAGCTTGAGCATGTTCTAGATGATAAACAACGGGATTCAATGGGCGTGCCGAGTTGGTGGTTGCAAGTTGGTGGAGGAGCTTACATATGCATAAAACCTACTACCTGCGAGCCATGTCATTATTCAACCTAAAGAACCCCGCACAGGGCATAGCGAACATTGTCGAACAGTTATGCGCCCCAGCTGAAGTGGCCAAGAACGTCGCCAATACCCAACGTATTCGGAATGCTGAAGAGCGGTTTGGTGTATCGGTCAAGTATGTTGATCTTGTTATCCAGGTTAGTACTAAGAAGTTGTGATCGGTCACCGGATGGATTCAACCCTGGGTATTAGTTTATTGGCGCATCTGGAATCCCGAAGATGGATGTTATTGGGTCGGCTGATCCGTACTTTGTGGCCAAACTAGATAACAAGCTTTCATATGTGCAAGTACCCAAATCTCAATTGCACCATGTCCTCGTCGGTGCTGAAATGGTTTCAGATCGTCCGTTCAAGCTGATACACAGTCACCAGTGTGGAACGAACTATGGAGGGTGAAAAATGTCCCAACATCTGCTACTTTGTCGGTGGTTGTGCGTGACAAGGATATCGGGGCAGCTATCGATGACTATATTGGCAAGTTCGATGTTGGGATATCCCCTGGAGCGAAAGGGGTGGAGATACAGGGACCGATGAATATGCGCAATCGAGGGACATTCTGGCTCAAGGTAATGTGGTCAACTGTGAATGACCCTACGACGTACTCAACGACACACAGATCGAGTCCTCACCGTCCAACGATGACCCTCAACGTGTTGACTATTTGTTCGATGGACCAGTGCATTATTCCAGTCATAGTTCGCTTAGGGCTGGGGCGCTAACCAATCTGAGGGATACACGACTGTACACGACATGGAAGATCTATATCAAAGGCGTCCAGCATGCATTTGGCAACAGGGTGCAGCCATGGAACCGCGAGTACAAAGCCGCGCAAGCCATATTTCAGGGACCTACGTCCATCGCAGTTCGTTCTGGTATCCAAGCCGGCCATCGCATGCTGTACGCACGGACGAATGCGAATGGATTTGGAGTCATCAATACTGCAGATGATGTATTTGCCCTGATGCGGGGAGGGGTGCACCGATCGTCATTGGATGGGACCAAATCCTATGCACATCGTGTCAAGCCTGCGGTATACACGTACATCATTTCCACGAGTGACGACTCTCTGCGCTTTTCCGAAACGGGAGCGGCGTTCTTCGTTGACTTTGCGTCTAAACACGCGTTACACAGCAATTGCGCCGAGAGTGTGCGGTACAGTGGAGAGTTCCATCCGCGACCCGTGGGTGGATGGGACCATTTCACAGACGAGAAGACAGATGGCTCGGTTGGATGGGAGATTGTATTTGACAATAACTCGGGGACGTATGCACCGGATGAGGCGTTGCTGCCCAGGATCAAGGAAATAATGGAACTCAACTTTCCTGGGCTGAGCGTGGTGGTACACAGCCGTGGGGATGCGGCGCTGCGAGAGAGCGTGGATGCGTGTAGGGCGTATGCCCTTGGGAAATGGGGGGTGACGGAGCACGAGCTGGAGCCTCATGTAGGGGAGGGCGAAGAGACGCTGTGTTGCCGGGTTATGGCCAGTACTTAGATAAAAAGCACACACACGCGTTTGCTCAGCCACATCAACGAGGTTCTCTTTTCTTCAGACTCTTGAGGCCACAATGTTTTAGATCGTGCTTGCTTTTCATGCGTACGTGCCCATTGTGCGTCGAAACAACCAGACTGACCTCTTTGTCCTTTTTGTTGTTTTTTTTTCTCCAGGGTTTCACAGTTGGTGGAACAACGGATACCATGGACACCTCTCCAACGGATACCCTGCTATCACTCGACAATTTGCCGGGTCTGCACGGGTCTTGCTCGATTCCCCCGTCCCCTTTCTCGCAGCTCGCCCTTGTTCTTGCGCGACGCTCCCAATACTCGTGGAGTAAATCCAACCTCGTCGAGTGGTACTCCGATCCAGATTGCCACCCTGGCAATCTTGCCCGTAACCACACAGTACAGAGTGGCGCATCTACGTTCTTTCTCAGCGACCTTGCTGGAGTGTATCCATCTCCACCATCGGCATCTAAAACATCCATCTTACGGCCTGAACGGATTGGTCTCTATTCTGCTCAGCTGCCCGGAGTACTCGATTCCCCCTCTGTAATGCGTAGGGAGGACCTCGCATCCCATAGGCTGCCCACGCCACCTCCGACGTTGCCACTCCTTCCTCTGGATCTCCCAGATCCAGACGCGGACGCAGATGCAGATAGCGAGTCTGGCGTAGACGATGTTGAAGGGTCAGAGATTGACTTCGACGATGAGCATTTTGGAAGCCCGTCTGAACTCTCGTCTCGGTCCACTGACACTGACCTCCCTCTCTCTCCCATTTCACCGACATGGGATCCGCAGGGTCCTTCTGCCTATGCACAACCCCAGCTGGCATTCCTACCAGACTCGCCACCAGAATCTAGACACGTCCACTGCGTCTGGTCGCCTTTCACCGACACAGACTTTTCTGCTTCTGATGCAGCCTGCGCTACGGCTCCTGGTGCCGGTGCTATTCCTACTAACGACTCACGCTTCACGACCCACGGTGAACCAACGTCCCTTCTTAGTATTCACGAACAGACAACGCACCACCGCCCCCATACTTACGACGTACACCACTGGTCGTCTTATGATTATCATGATGTCATGCCCCCGCCATTCACGCCGTTCTCGTTATTGGGCGATCGCGACCGTGATCTCGAGGCCCCTTGTTCGCCCCGACTTCCACGCCTGTCCCTTCCTGAAGTCGACGAAGATGTCGATATGAGTATCTCATCAGGAGACTCATCCTCATCCCAGTCCCCTAGTCAGCCTCTACTCGGTCTTCCAGGTGCAGACACCGACGATGACCTGCTTCCTACCGTATACGCTGCCCCATCGTCACCGCCACTCATATCCAAACCTGACCATTTGTCACCCGAATTACCCTCTGAGCCCCTCTTACTCATCGGCGACCCTCAAGATGTACCTTGTATTCGCTCGCCGTCTCCCGACGATCTCAAGCTACTATCAGATCTGCCAGCAGAGGGTTCTCAGTTGTTCGACATGCGTAAAAGGTACATGGCCGCTGAAAAGGCTTTGCCGGATGCGACTGACGTGAGTGTGCGAGGTGAGGCCAAGCGAAGGAGGAAGCGCCATCTCGAGCGGAGCAAGGAAATTGGGGCATTGCTTTGCCTCAAGTTTCCCGACAAGGTGATCAAGTGTCGGAAAGAGAAGAACGCGGAAAACGTTGGCGAAAGCGCAAGTACCGACAGCGGCCCCGTCGTCGTTTGCGAGACTAGTATCGGTACTGGTACCGGCATTAGCGTTCACCAGCAGCAACTTCAATTCCAGCAACATCTGCAGTCACAGTCGCCTAGCCAACAGCAGCTGTCTCCCCCGATCGCTAATATGGCACAACTCGTCGCTCGGATGGTGTTCCGCAGGAACGAAACGTCCAGGCCACTCCCCTGGCGGAAAGACCTCCTTCGCTCCCATGGCAAATCCCCACTCTCCCGCGCTGTTGCAGCTTCAGATGCGAATCCATAGAACTCCCCACATGTGTCTGCCGTTGGACGCTGGTTGTTGCAGTTTTTCTTTCATCTTCAGGTATGTTTGCTCGTGTTTTGTTGTTGGATTTCACCGGGCTAAAAAATTGGGAATTGTGCGGGATGTTCGTGATGTGGTGTTGATGTTAATTGCGTTTTCTTTTACATAGATTGTGTACGCTGACTATTGTTGTTGTTGTTGACTTCCTCCCCCCTCTCCTGCCCATGCTATACTTTCTACACCTTCTGTCTCTCGCCTACTTGCTCCGTTCTATGCGTGTATCATCTAGTCACTTGTTCTGACAAACAAACTCAACTACATGGCTTGTCATCTATTGATTTGATTCCATGATCATCCCTCTTCATGACTGACATTGTCCTTTATTACTGATCAGATCGTCAGAGCCCCCTTTTTTCTACTTCTAGCTCGTTATTTCTCACTGCTGATCCTTCATGCTTCTTGCGCATGCAAGAGGTGCTTAGTTTCATCCTCGCACTATGCAAAGAACCGAAAATGAAGTTACCTATGGAGAAAATACAGGTGGAGTCCTTCGTTCATGTAATACATCAGATACTTTGTACGTACTTACGTAGTACGAGAATATCTCGCTTTCTATGGAGCTTTCCTTGGTTTTGTTTTGCAATACTGCATGAATTGTGATGAAGACATCGAGGTTGTCCTTGTTTATCTACTTGTCACATTCTAATGAAATCAGACGACAATCCAATGGAGATATGCATACGTTCATACCACGCCTTGGGAACGCCAGACGCCGCACACACGTGCCCGCCGTCATTGTAGGTATCATAAACGGATAGCGTGCATGCACGCTGCATGCGTTCATTGATCATGAATGATGATATTGATGAATGATGAATCGATATCGATATGGTCGTGGCCACAGCATCAATCATTACCACACAATTAACCTGCAACGAGCCTGCCACTGCGGAACTCTGACGGACTGACCAATAGATAGCACAGCTTACCAAGGATTTGTGTGAGAGTGCGAGGCTCGTGGGTGAGGTGCCCGTACTGTACTAAGGATTGAAAATGGTTTCGTACGTCCGATGAACTCCGATCCGAGTGGATACTGCATACCATCATGTACACGGTGCACAAGTTCATTGATTTCGCGATAGTGATATGGTATGTATCGATAATGACTCGAGAAGTGGGGTTTTCGTTCTTGGGAGAAAGTTTCGCATCGCTGATAAGGTATGGAGACCTGTTGGTTTGGGAGGAACTCCTCCTGGCTTTGGAGACCGAACTACAGCTATGACGCTGCGCTTCCCACACATGCCAGAGTCCCTGGAGGGCACGGAATCCAACTTGAGTCTTCCCAGCCGCACCCACCCCGCAAGGGTGCATGGTGCGGTATGTATGTATGCCCCTACGCCCACGTCCACACATATAGGCGGAGGTGCGTCGCCCATGAGTTTGTAATAAATTAGAGTTAAAGTTAAAGTTGGTGAGTAGGCGCTCGGGGAGGGCTCGTAGTTTAGAAGTAAGTGACCGGAGGACTGACGAGAGCTTTGCAGGTACATACTTGCTGGTGTTCGTACTTGAGGACTTCGATCCGGTTGTTTCTAGATGAGCACCATGGACATATTGTGTTGCTTACTAGTATCGGTGATGTATTCATGGAAAAAAGCGACTATCCGTATTATCAACACGGAGACGGCGACGGAGTTCCGCCACTGGCCGGGCCCTCTATGCTTCACACAGTGAACAATGTGATCACAGTGACACTCTGGTGCAGGTCCACTTGGTGAGACGCTACAACAAATATTTGTGAGTGCATGAGCATGTGCAGTTATTGATAGCACACCGGAAGTCTGTAAGTTTACGGGCTCGTGCAGAGCCCTCGAGGTCGGATGCTGGAATGCAAAAAAAGAATGATGCGTGAATTAGCGCTCCCCCATTACCGATCTCTCGGTTCTGGAGGAACGGGAGTATTTGGGTCTCACACACCATATATGTACACAAACATCAAATGTAACGAAGGCAGTATGTTCAGAGAACAGCTTTATCGATGGCGCGAGGGAACGAGCGGAGTGCAGATGAGGCTCCAGAAGCGGCCTGGAGCGGCATTGCAAATAGTCTGTGACAATGCCAGTAGAGGTAGAACTTCGTTGAATTCATCGAAGACATGCCAGGATATGTCACAGAAGCTTCCGAAGGGAAACAGTGCAGTGACAACGGCGATTTGACCTGACTACGCCATAAGTTGCGGTGCCATAGTGACTCTGTGAAGCGCAATGTCTTGCACGTCTGGTCACTGAGCCATGGTGTGGAAGCCTTGAGTATTTAGTGCCAGTGCTAGGACCGCCAGCTGCCCTTGCAGTTCAAATGGGCAATAGCCTCTGAAGACAATCTACCACAAAGCCTGCCAGTCGGAAAACTTACCAGAGTAGCAGTCAGCGCGGACATGTTCGTGGAGGTAATCAGGGACAACCCTTCCCAGTGCCAGTCCCCTGAGTCGCCACAACGTTCGACTTTCGCACACATTCCATAATAATGGATGTCTTTCTTCTCTTTCCAGGGCCTCAGCACCGCGTTCTCCGATAAGTTTACATTTCCACTTCCAGAAGCCGCTGTGTGCTGTTAGGTTGGAGTCGGAAGACATGGCATCTGCAGTAAGTTAGCTTCTCTCTCCTTGTCTCGTTCCTTCCTCGCCCTTAGCTTGGTCAAGGGCGAAGCTCATTTCGAATCTCTGCTGTGCACAAAGGATGTCCTGACTGCGGAGGGGACTATCAAGGTGGATGTCTGTTACAGTTAAAGTAGTGTCAGGCCACTGCGGCCGTGCACACAGTGCGAGTTTGATGTCCTGTGGGTACTCTCGTGGCCCGCTTAAGCATCGTATTTCAGGCCTGCCGAGAAACAAGAGTATCAGCAAGTCCGATAGCGCAATTTTTTTTTTTTCTTTTTTTTAAATCAAATTATAGTGCATCTAGGAGATACTCCTAACATCGCACTCCACCAACAGTACGCGAACGTACGGAAACAACTACCGTGGTACGTAAAGTGTCCTGTAAACTAGCCACACGCCCATGCACCAGGATTAACCTAGAGGCACGGGCCTCGGGGCGTTGCCACCCCACATGCACTATGTACCTAAAGGAACCACAAGACCGGGCGAAAGAAGAGGGGGGGGGGGGAGGATAGAAGCCCGATGGCTAATAGTGGGGGGGAGGGGGTAAGGGGGCACCCGCTTGGATGACAATGGCTGCAATGATCAACTCAGCAGGGGACCGAATAGCGACACAGAGGTCACCATTGGAGTTGAAACCCACGAATCGGACATCTGCCTCATAGATCACCTGCAAAACCTGCTGCACATCCTCCGGGATAACGAGGGGATAGGAGGGAACCATGGAGGAGTTGATATGGCGGAAAGTAGGTGGGCAGTAACGGTTGTCAATGACGGCCTGCAGCCACCTGTGGTCAGGGTGGGCGATGCCCTCCTGTACCATGGATATAGATGATATGGCAGAGGGGGAGGGGGGCTGGGGAGGCACGACAGTGGGTGCGGTGTGTGGGGAGAGGGGGAGTGATGTGGATGCCTCGTGTAATAATCGAAGGGCCTGGACCTCAGCTCGCAGGGCCGTGATCTCCCGACGGAGCTCCACAATGACACTAGGGGGTTGAGGGGGGATAACCACATCAGGCCGGGGGGCGGCACGAGGGGGGGTGGAGGCAGGGGGGGGCTTACCCACTCGAGAGTGAGCACGCTGGGCACGGATGTGCATCAGCATATTGTTCTGGTATAACCTGACGTAGGCAGGGAGGACCCTGCCTGTCTCCTGATCAAGCGCCTGGGGGGCAAGCTGTGCTTTGAAAGCATGGAAAATAGAGACCATCCAGTGGACAGCCTTGGGACTATCCTTTGGACATGAGGTCGGGACAGTGGGAACAGCAAAGGATTTGCCAGCGTTGGGGCCGGCTTTCGTGGTCCAGGACCAGTAGAATGGGTGGGCGTCAAGGTGATGGAGGACCGATTTGGGGATAGCAGGGGGAGCGAAGCGAGATCGGAAGGAGCCCTTGGGGAACGCATGGTAGTACTTTCCTATCTCTGAGAGCAGGATTGTACAAGTGGACGTGGATGAGCACTGATGTTTGGGGGGAGATGGACGTCCCAAAGAGGAAGGTAGTGGTTCAGGTTCAAGAGGCATTTTTCCCGATAGCGCATTGTTCAGTGCAAGGTCATCGGTGTTGTCCAGCCTTCGTCACAGCTGAAGAGGCAGTCTGGTTGAGTTTGCAATTGGGTTAATATACGTGTGAGTAGCTTGCAAAGGATAAGTCGCTGTGAGTGGGTCATCGATTCATCCTGGGAGACGCCGCATTACATAAACATGCTGACTCAGCACGCAATAGATGGCAGAAGAAAACAAAGGGTTTTTGGAACCCACCCCAACTGGCACCAACCCGGTGGTGACCGACGCCGATCATGGTGCGCCAAGCGCTGGTCATTGTGTGGGAAACTACGAAATGCATGGCCATCTTGGACATTGGAGACAGTCGGGCGATTGCGCAGAATCGAATCATTATAATCTGCTGATCATGACAAACCACGAAATGCGAGGCTCCGGGTAGGCCGGAAATCGATTACATCGTCTTGGCATCTCCAACTTGCCTCTACATGCGAAGAGTCTGGCTTTGGGAAAGTGAGGCAAGTTGCTGCCACACCTAACCACCACCACACCAGTGGCGGGTTATTAGCTCAAGAGGCCAAAGTTATGTACTACGGTGAGTGCCAAGGGGCTTTATGTGATCGGGCTGATTTGTACTCACGTACAGTACAGGCCATGGTCCAGGCTACTGCCAAGATTTCAAGTGCCAATGATATCGATTCACCCACGTTGAAACTATACTATCTTTTCATTGGTCATCGCAGTTGCTTCTAGACGAAGGGGCACAGAGCGTTTAAGTATAACTCAACTGTTTACGTGTGTGCCCTCTTTATGTACAACGAACTTTGACCTCTTCTGTTCCTGACCCCAGTTTACGGCTGATTTCCAGCCAGACCCGACATTTTCCAAGATGTATGCCAGTATCATGACCTGTGGCCACCTCCGTGTCCAAGCTTGTCTTCGGCCATGGAGCCGAGGAAATATCTATTCTCCGACGGAGTTTTGTGGGACGTATATAACAAGTGCGATTATCGTATATCACTTCGTCGTCCGACTAGCATAACACCGTACTCCGAGGTACGCCTGGCGACCCCCAGACTTCAAGCTTGGCAAGAAATAATCCTAACCCATAGTGAATCTTCGATGGCCTCTGAAGACGCGCCCCTTCTTGTAGATCACACAAACGATGTCAATCGTTATGATCCATACAGCCGATTCAGCACGGCAGAGAAGCGGACGATCGTCATCGTAGTGTCGTTCGTTGGTCTTGTTCCGTGCAAGTAGTCTCATTAGGTCTACCTCGGGCGCTCGTAGCTGATCCTTTTTGACCAAAGTATTTGTACGCGGCGCATTTGTGCCATCAATCCCACAGATTGCAGAAGATCTACACATCTCAGCATCCGCTGCAAGGTCAATCACCACAACCGTTAAGCTTCTGAGTGTTGTATATGAATTGACAATCGGAATGTTTCTCATAGCATGGCTGTCAGTTTATCGGTCCTTGGTCATGCTCTAGGGGGACTAGTGTGGTCTACCTACTCATCCTTCTGTAAGTGTCAATGTCAACCAAACGGACCTACCAATCGACGACCTTCCTTCCAGATGGACGGCGACCCATATATCTCTGGGGTATGCCATTGATGGCGATAGGTAGTCTCGGCACTGCACTTTCTCCTGACCTCCTGCACCTTTTATTCTGGAGGTTCGTCCAAGCATTCGGGTGTTCTGGATGCACGTCTATTGGTGCCGCCGTCATTGGCGATATCCACCGGCTTGAGGAAAGAGGGACCGCTTTGGGAAATTTCTTCGGCGTAAGTAGCTTCACATTATTCCGATGCATTTCATGACATCTTCCTGCAATGTTTACTTTCAAGGCTTCCTTGTTCGGGTTTGCCGTTGCACCCTTGATCGGGGGTAAGCCGCCATGCAGTGTATTGTGACGGTTTGAAGTCTTATACGAGTGCGAACGTAGGTGCTGCTGCAGAATATTGGACATGGCGCGGACTCCAAATGGCCCTGTGCATGTGGAGCCTTATCCAGGTGGCTCTCATATACTTTTTCCTTCCCGAGACCGCCCACCCGAACACTCGTGGAATTGACAAATGGACAGCGGAAGAAAGGTCCAGAAAGGGGTTCGTATGGATCAATCCACTCAGCAGTCTCGGGCTGCTGAGGAGTCCCAATCTTCTGATGGTGGTAAGTGGTTCATGGCCCTTATTCATTCTGTGTTAACGAAGGTGATATTAGGCTCTCGCAGATGCTCTGGCATTCAATTCAGATCAGGGTTTATTGATTCTTGTCGTCCCCACAAACAAATTACTGATTTCAACTCGATCACTAGTCCTCTTACTTCCATTAGCTTACACGATCGTATGTCGCATTTTTCCGATATGCATTCCGGTATATATTGTTTCTTTCTCTCCAAAGGGCTCTCAGTATAGCATCAAAAGCGAATCCTTAATCGGCGCGTGTTTCTTTCCCAATGGTCTAGGAAACTTCGGTCCGTCTTTCTTCTCATCCGAAAGTACTTCTCTGAACAATAACCAGTTGGTGCACATATCGCCGGACGTTTGTCAGATGCCATGGTCAAGAAATGGAAGAAGAAACGCAGCGGGGTTTGGTGTCCTGAAGACCGACTCCAGGGAATATATATTGGTGCTCTATGGCTCGTACCACTATCAGTTGGCCTTGCCGGCGTCGTCGCAACGTACATAGATGGTCCAATAGGCCTTTCGATTTGCCTCCTATGTTTATTCACGAATGGTGTGGGCGTGGGTGTATCTCTCTTGATCTCTTACAGACAGGACCTCACACAGGTATGTACATATATTTCCAGGTGGATATGGTAGTTGGGCCCGTCGGCTCGTACGTCGTCGATCTAATGGGCCCACGAAGCGCAGAAGGGACAGCAGCACTCTCGTATGTCCCGTTGCTTACTCGTCTCAGGACCGACGGGCGTCTTTGAACAACTATACAACAGCGCGCTGAGATCGCTTCTCCTCGCACCACTGTCCGCTTTGATCCTACCTTCCGTGGATGTCTTCGGTGTAATGACTACTAACGGGATCGCTGCACTCTTGGCAATCTTTGGGTATTTGTACGCGTCATTTCTCCTCATTGTTTACCCCTGCCAAAGAGTGTGTGATCTGATCAACGGCCGTAGCCTCATTTGGGTAACGACGCGCTACGGTGAACGATTGCGAGCATATGTGGATGTCGGATATGCCACGACAGCCATTTGAAGGCAGATACGCAATTGGTGATCCAAGGACGAACGTCATGAACAAATAACGACACGTTCTAAAACGGCTCTTAAGGCGGCCATGATGTGGATGATGTTTTTATGACGGTATTGGGGCCACGAGTATTAGGTGCAGGTTTGACGGCGTTGTCTTTGTTGACTTCTAGATGTCCGGATCTTATTTCTGAAAGAACATGTTTAGAAGTCAGCTGCGGGTTATGGATCATGTCGATGTGCCTCCACTTTGTGGGAGCCTTATCGATAGCCAGAACGACCCTGTCTAGTGGGTATGGGCTCCACACCTGTAATCTCGGAGCTCAACTCCACAGAACTGTGGAGACAAGGAAAAGAGGAGTTGGTGTCCTCGATGCAATTACCGTTGTAAGAGCAAGGCAACGAGGTAAACTCTGTCAAGATTATATACAGGGTAATGGTCAGTGTAATACATGCCAAAGTCATGAGGAAGTGAAGGAAGAAATTAAGGTCCGTAAAGATCCCATCCCGTGAATGGCGACACAAAGGAGGATATGGAATTTAGGAGAGTGCCAACGAGCTCAACGCTTCCTACATGCTTTGCAATCCTTTATTCTGTTTTGAGATACGTGTCCTGCGCGAAAGGCTTGGTCAATGCCGCTGAAAAGGCCAGGCGATAACTCCGGCATGTTCTTCACAAGTCAATTACGTCATAAAAAGCCTTGGTGAGAGTACCCACCAGCTGCAATGCAGAGTCAACGTTCCCAGAGAGCATGACTGCAGGCATTAGTGGCACGTCCTCAAACTCCAGGATGCTAAAGTTGTGCAGGGACTCGTACAGCGTGGAAAGCCAGGAAACATCGAGGCCCCAGTCATCTCCCTGGATCTGGGATAATTTGATGCGAAGCATGGGCTTCTCCTTGGCTTTACGTTGTTCAAGCCACAAGAAGAATTCGTTGGGCGTTCGCAGGAGGTCACGGGTTAGACCCTTGAAATTCAGGCTCTCCAAATGGGTCCAATGGTCCGCCGCACATGAAACATCCCTCGACAAGAAAATAGACGGGATGTCAGTTGGGTGCAATTGCGCATGGCGCACGCCAGGAAAAGCTCTACAGAAGACATTAGCATCTTCATAGCGATCCTCTAGGGTTTCCCATAAGTGGAAAGAAAGGTGTTCAACAGTGCGGAATTTGGACCTTAGGCCACGAAACACAACGGAAGGGGGGTCTTGCATGCGATATGGATGGTACTCGAAACTTATGAGACGAGGGACTACAAAGGCTTCTAATACGTCTTTTGCCTTGGATACTCGGAGTTCGAGCTTCTCAAGGAACGGTAGGTGGATAGTGTCTGGTTGGAGCAACCAATGGTCAATATCACCCGAGAGTGAAAGATTCCTTAGCGTCTTCGATGAAAGGGACGAGAGGAATGATGAAGATCCACTAGGCCGAACATCGGGAAGCTTCAGTAGGAGATCGGTAAGACCAGGAGGTATCTGGAAGTCATTTGGGGCAACAAAATTCCGAAGCTCCAGGCTTTTGAGATTGGACGTGCATCCCTGACGAAGAAAATTAGGATAGTAGAGCTTCCCCTCGTCCTGTTCGCGTAGCGTCGGGGGATACAGGGGTATCGAAACATGAGTGAGCGAGGATAGCTTCAGGTAGTCGATACGAGCCAGAACATGTGTAGTAAGCATATATCCAGCGCTATTGTGGATAATAAGGCTGCGCCAACGGTGCGCAGAGGACACCACTGCATCCAGTTGTGCAGGGAGTATATCTCTGCCTTTACTCGGCCACGGCTGGCCTACTTCGATGTCGAGAAGGCGAACCCGACTCCTTGTCACGTGTGCCTTTACGACAGACACATCCCAAGCGGGGGTAAGCTTGATGCTGGTCCACAGAACAGGACTGTTCAAAATAACGTCTCTCCAACGCCGAGACACACAGGTTAGTTCCCACTTTCTAGTGTAAAGGTGGATGTTGCATCCAACCGGAGCCGTATTGATAGCAAGGTCAAGTATCACCAAAAGCAGCTCGGTGGGGAGACGGTTGATAGGTGCATGTTCAATGCTCCTGACGAGGGCATCGATCCTAGCTCTCTGTAACTGCACAGCGCTACGAACACGCTTGAGCCGTCCGAGCAGATCTCGTTCTTGCTGCTCAAGGCAAGCCAGATGGATTCGTGCTTTCGCGAGTTCGTCCATGGGGCTGAAATAGTACGGTCTATCAGAATATCAGGCCAACAACTGCTCCAGTTCTCCAACTTACCACTCGTTTCTGACAGTGGGAGTGGACTTGCATATGGTTGACAAGGTGGGAACAAACCTGGGCCAAGCTTATATGACGCACGGTGGTTCCATGTTGCCAATATGCCATTCCATGCATCGGAAGCTCTTCCGGATAGATGGATATATATATATATACCCATCGAATTCATCTCGGACCAACGAGTGCGTGACCGTGGAAGTACAACATCGTTGTTAAGATTTACCCTTTACACAACCCGACTCGGGGAACGCAAACAATGTCAAGCTCTATACTCAGTTTGGAATGGGCGACGGGGGATGGTTCGTGAGGTCCAACTATTCGTATCTCTGCAACTCCGCAATACTAAATCGGCCGCCATCGCACACCCAACATTCACATATGTAGGCTTGCATGTGATCATGTGGTCAGCCAAATGCAGCTACACACACTAGAATAGACACTCCCAGGTAAAAATATATATGGAGCGAGGGCAACATCCACAAGTACGCGATTGCTGTCAGAGGTGTGAGGAAAAGTGATCGCAGAGCACTTCACAAAATTCATCAGGTGGGAGTGAGTAGTGAATATATCAGATTACTGTGATCGCCTCCGCATTCTGTGATCCCATTAAGTCAACAGCATACGAGCTGATGCGTTGAGTGCCATGTCAGATCTAGAGGTCTTTTTTTCGGTAGACAATGAGATAGTCCACTCACACCCATGCCATTCATGATTAGACGTAGTAGACATATCAAAAGGCTTATTAAACCTTTTATGTATATCATGGATGCAGTGCCCAATGAAAGTGGTGCGAGATACAGAGAACTGATTGATACGCCCCCTGGAGCCGTTCTTCGGGGCACCATAGCCTGCTACATTGTTTTCTTCCATTTCTTGATCATGACACCCGATAAGCGTCCGGCGGTATGTGCACTGCAATATGTTCAGAGAAAGTAGACTCTCTTGTGGATCAGCGGATGGGCGTACCAAAGTTTTCCAGTCCACTGGGAAGGAACCTAGGGAACCCCCGATTAAGGATCATTCTATCATGAAGAAATGAGATATGTAGTGTAGGTTACCAAGGCAAGCACAGCGAACAATCGTGTATGCAAGCAGAAGTAGGAGGGCTAATGGTTGAATAACCATTCAATTTTCAGCATTTTGCTGTCGGTAATGAGACACAACAACGCACCATATTCCGTGGTCAATACCAAGGTATCTGCCACTATGTAACTGATTTGGCCTAGTCGGTACAGAACTACTTCCTAAGATATGGCAGATTACGAATCACTTACCAACATGAAGGCTCTTTAACAACCCGAGACTGCTGGAGGGGTTGACAGATATAAACCTCTTTATTGACCCCTCCTTTGTACCACTCAATTCCACGCGAGGTCGGGTGCACGGTTTCGGGGAGGAGAAAGTATATAAGAACCATTTGTACAAGGCACAGCCAAACGCGTAGAGCCATTTGAAGTCCGCGCTACGTCGAATACTCAGCAGCGATACCTGTATTCAAGATTAGTTCGTTCGTTAGTACACCATTGTACAGGGTACGGCTCACCTCTGGTCAAAGGATCCATGGTAAGTCCTGATAAGAAGAAAGTTGGAGGTATGTAGCACTAAGTTGTTATGAAACACGTCAACTTACACCGAGGAAACCTACCATAGCAGAGTCCTTCTCCTACAGTTGGTAGATATGCCGGATAGCAGCTGCACCAATCGACATACTCCCAGGACAAAAGGCTCGGGAGGTTAGTAGTAAGTGCAGTACCAGAATTACCTATTGCCATCAATGTCATAATCCTGCCAAGATGTATGCATAGGTCGTCTTCCATCCGACGGAGGAAGATTGTGGGATGGTGTCTTGGGGGAATAGTGGACTTACAAAAGGACGAATAGGCAAACCAAACCAGATCTCCAAGTGCGGTCCCAAGAATGTTTACGCTGACCGCGGAACTGTGAGAACCATTCCAATGGATCAATTGTCAATTCACACATGACATTCGATTTTTCAATAGTCAATTATGATTGACCTTATGGCAGCACCCGCGACCCGGAAGTCCCCTACAATTTGTGGGACCAACGGCACGAATGAGTCCCTACGAAAGCTAAAGTCGAACATGAGAATCAGCCACAAACGGTCGATACAATTTATGTAATGGCGCCGGTGCTCACACTGAACAAAACCCGGGGGGACACGGCAATCACAATTCATCACTGCTGAAGCGAGTGTATACATCACCAAAGTTAACTTGATTGTCTGCGTGAGCAGAGGAAGGGCCCCGTAGATGTTCAGTGGCCATCTGGGAAGTAGTTCAACCGAACTAAAAATTGGATGAGCCTTTATTTCAGCCCGAAGTCAGATTAGTCTCCTCTGATGTTGGCCTGAGGAACCGACATAGTTGCACTGCACTATGATTGATCCATGGTTAGTGGTCCGGAAAACAACCCCGTGGCTTATTTATCCTGTGTTCCTGTAGTTGAACGGGTTAGTTGGCAAGCCATACTACAACTTCCAACCTGCCTATAGTTGCACCCCAAGGAAGATCCGCCTGCGAAATCGGAATCATAAGCAGAAAAGGCCTAATGGCCGGGCTAGGATACTTGTGGTGTAATCTGGGTCGATAGGTACAGGTCGGGATTGTATGGTACGCAATTATGAATGTGTTGCAAACGACACTCGAAAGCATAATGAAAGCGGAGAATGGAAGTGTAGGTGAAGGTGAGCCATAAGGTCATGATCAACGTGAGCCATTAAAAACTCGTGGCGGGTCAAGAGTAATGGAGGATGAGCCCATCTAATTACCGCGATCGAGCGCCGTTGCTACTTTTAACAGCTTCAGTTACGTTGTCCAGCTGTGCGTTCCGTTTCTGGGCCAACTCGTTCTGGCGTTCGAGACTCCTGTTCGTATCGTCGGAGAACGGAGAACGTCAGTTATTTGCACAACGTTGGCTGGAGACGAGATAATCGCACTTTATCTGATTCTCGAGTTCCAAGATCCTTTCCTTGTTGCCCTGCCGCTCACGCTTGTACTTCTCTTCTGCGGCTTTCAATCGCGCTTCGTATTCCTTAACACGGGCTTCCCATTTAGCATCGGTGGTGGTTGTCTTCTGGTTTATTGAAGAAATTTTTTCTTCTGTTTGCAACAGCTGGTTTTGGACCACGTTGAGACGCTTCTCCGCATTAACGGCTCGAGACAAGAGCGTCCGCGTTTCTTGGGAATCGCCTTGTGTAGGTCGCCGTGCGGTCGACAATTGTTGCACCAAATCATTGTTCGTGGCCTAGACATGCGGTATTCATGCGAGTCATTGTGACCAACGTAGAATGTACATCGGAAAAATCACGAACCTTTAGCGCCTCCAGTTCACCCTCTTTTGTCACATACTTGCGTCGCCACGTGGCTTTCGCGTCTGCATACGCCTTAACACTGGATTCGAACTTGTCGAGCTGTTTCCACCGTGTATCAAGTTGTTTCCGCATATCTGTCAATTTCTCTGCGAAGCGCGTTTCTGCCTCCTTAACGCGCTTGTCGAAATCAAGCTGAATCTGAGAGAGTGCCTTGAGTCGCGTGATGAGGTTGTCATGAAATACCCCGAAGTTTGTGAACGGCTTCGTCTCAGCTTGGCCACCTTTCTTCTACAAAAGTGGTCGGAATTAATGAAAGAATAAAAAAGACATATCAGGACGTACAGGTGTCTTGTCAACTCCAAGAATCTTGTCCATGTACTGGTAAATCGTCAACAATAGTGTGTTCCGCTCTGTTAACTGATCCCGGTATTGTGTCTCGGCATTCAGTAGTTGTTTCTGGTCCTTGGACAGCCGAGCCTCTAGCTCATTCACGCGGGACCTATACGTCGCAAGCTCAGTCTCGGCTGTCTTGAAACCCGCCTGCGCACTATCCAGCTTCTCGGAAAGGTGCAGCCGCGTCTGCGTTTGGTTACCCAGCCGTGTCGTCAAATCGCGCACCTCGTTGTGCAACTTGTCGATCGTGGTGTCCCGCTCGCGCGTCGTGCCCTCCCGTTCCGTGATATCCTGCCGTGCACGCGTGAGCGCATCCTCGAGTGTCTGCACGTCCCTCTTTAACCTATCCACTTCGAGCTGTAGCGAGAATTTGGCCGTCGTATGGGACTCTCCAAGCTTCTTCGACGCCTCCTCATTCGTCTTGAGCGCATCTTGGACAGCTTTGAGATCATCTTCCCGTTGCTCAAGCATTGTCTGCGTCTTCGCGAGGTTATCAAGGGTATCACGTAGGGCAGCCTCTTTGTTCTCGAGCGTACGTCGCTCGCGTCGGAGTTCAGAGTCGAAGTCCTTTTCGGCGTTGAGGAAGTCTTGTTCGATGCGGTCGCGTTCAGCGCGCTCTGCTTTGAGTTCGGCAACAAGATCCTCGACGTGTCGGGCGAGCTCTTCTTGACGTGATCTGTGTGCGTGGATGTCCGCACATGTCTGATCGTAGAGGTCCTGTAGGTCTTGAAGTTGGGTCTTGAGCATGCTGACTTTCTGTAAAGGCAATGGTATCAATTCCCGGAGATGGACTATCATTGGCACCACTCACATCTTTGAGTGCAGTGGCGAGCGCCTCAAGTCGTTCACGCTCTACTGTCTCGTCCTCCCGCATGCGTTCATATTCCTCTTTTACTCTATCATTCTCGACCTCCAGGAGGTAAACCTGTTCTCCTAATTTTTCGATCTCGCGGTTCGCAGCCTCGAGCTCAGTGTCTCTTTCCTCGGCTTCTTTCTCGAGATGTTGTAGCGTAGCCTCGAATTTAGCATGTAGGTCATTGGTGTTGGCTTCTAATTCTGAGATGTTGAGACGGAGTTCCTTGGATTCCGTCTCTCGTTCTGCAAGGGCCTGTGAATTCACGTGCATCAACGTCGTCTCAATTGAATATAAAATGAAATTGGACGAAGTTGGATACGCACGTCACGTAGCTCTTCCACTTGTGCCTTTGCTTCCTCCACTTCGCCTCTCCATTCATCCTCAACGACGCCTACGATCCGCTCGTGGTCGGCCACGAGATCCTCGATCTCCTTATTCTTCATCTCCAGCTCGTCTTCTTTCTGTTGTAACTCGATCATCGTCGCCGCTAGCCTATCCCGCACTGCATTAAGGTCCTCCTCGACAGCCTCTCTCTCCTCCCTCTCTTCCAGCATCTGAGCACGCGAGGATGACCGTTCGACCGATTCGGCTTGATATCTCCGCTGGAGTTCCTGTAGCTCTAGATGGAGTCTGTCAACCTCATCAGCAAGATCCGACGCCTCGTCCTCTTTCTGTGCCAAAAGTTCGCCCTGCTCCTCAAGTTTTGCATGCAGCTGTTCGTTCTCCGTCTCCAAGGACGATACCTTGCGCGACCAGGTGCCACTTTGGGCATCGCCTTGCTTCTCGACCAGTTCTCTTAGTCGTTCAAGCTCGTCCATGTTCTCTTCTAGAAGTCCCCGAACGTTCTCCAACTCCTCTTCCAGCTCTTCATTGCGGAGTTCGGCCTGTCGGAGTGCATCTGCATCTGCAGCACTAACCCGTCCCCTCCTCAGTTCTCTCAACTCTCTCTCTCGTTCCCCAAGCCTCGATTCCAACTCCTTCTCCCTCTCTGTTCCTCGTTGTGAATGCGAAGACGTAGCACGTTCCCGTTCCCGCTGTGTCCGTTCGAGTTCGCGTTCCAGCTCAAGGACAAGTCGCTTGAGTTTCTTCAACTCAAGACCCCGTTGCTGGACCTCTACTTTTAGGGACACATTCTGTTTGAGTGCAGCGTCGACCTGGTCGGGGGCAAGTTGTGCGAGTCGTTCTTCGAGGAAATGAACCCTGAGTTTGATGTTGAAGTTCTCCTTCTTAAGTGCGTCGATGTGCTACGTAGTGTACCACGAAATAAATGTAGTGGTAGCAGCACAACATCAGGTCAGCCTCCGACGACAACAGGAGCGACATACCTTCTCCTGATCACGGAGGGTAAGCGTAACGCCTTTCCCTCCTGGGGCATTCCCTCGTGCTCTTCGCCTTGCAACAGGCGTTTCGGGACCATCTAGTTTCGCAGCTGGAGTGTCCAAGTAGCCGCCACCGGTACCACCACCTTCAGCATCGACGCCATCGTCAATTCCATCATCATCGCCGCGACCCGACAATGCAAGTACGTCGAGACGCTTTCTTAGCCCTGATGTGGCATGACCGCCAACAGGTGGTGAGGGCGTGGAGAGTGGAGCAGATGATGGTGCTGTACTCTGCGAGGCTGCTGAAGGCGCACGGAGTACTCGACCAGGCGTTGATATTCCAGAGACAAGTGAACCGAGAGAGATATCTGGAAGTGTCGTGGCAGAGTGGCTGGATGAGTCTGGCCTCATATTGAGTGCCGCTGACATCGTCCTAGCAATACGGCGACACCGTTATGCCACTAGAGGTCGTGCGGTGGAATACTTGCACGTCGATATTGAAGTTGATCTTGGGCTGATGACGGTCAAGGACAGGTAAACGGGGTTGATCACGTGTGACAGTGTTCCCTAATAAGTACAAACATTTATCCAGAGCATGTAAAACTTGTATAAAACTGTAGTGAGCTACATACGCCAACTCCCCGAGGATGAAGTCAGTAAATTGGAGAACACCCAGTCGGTATGCATGTATCACTATCGCATCAGGAGCTGCTCATGTATACTATGTGGTTGCTTCACCTCTAGCAACTTCACTGACGAAATCTCGGCCGCACGAGCAGAACTGGGCCGTCTAGAGAAGCGTGAAAACGAGCTACTCAAACAACTTGCGGATACTCGTGCTGCTGCTCAAGCACAGAGGAGAAGGCTTGAAGACCTTGTCCGAAGCGGAAAACCGCCTATTAATCGCCTCCCGGTTGAATCCCTGCTGCAAATAATTGGCCTTGCAATTCGTGCAAGTCCCTCTGACGACCTATCCTGTAATCGCATAAATCAAATTCGGAGGAAGGGTGAACTAGCTGGCGTATCCCGCCATTGGAGAAACCTGATTTTCGGTTGCCCTAACCTCTGGACTGAAATCACTTTAGCGCAGAGGTTGTCGCCGTCAGTTGTGCACATGCACGCAATAAGGAGCCGCACTTGTCTCATCGACGTCTATATTGATGCTTGGTACCGCGACTCGAATAAACTCTACCTTGGTGAAATGCTGGATGCTGTGGTGGCTTGTGTATCACGCTGGCGCACATTTACTGTGCTGACGTCTTCTTGTCAAGAGGTCTTCAGTCTCATCTTTAGAAGCATTGATGGCCTGTGCTTCTCTTGCCTGTCCAGTGTTGATATTCCCGCCGAACTGTTTCCAGACGGTGGCCCTCAAGCTGGTTACCAGCGATGCTTTCAACCGCAAAACATTCCTCGTCTCAAGCACGCAGTACTTCATACTCAATACGATGACATTGATGTTCCTCTGGGGCTTGAGACCCTATCTTTGACACTTCATCGTTACTGCAACGAGCCTAGGTCATCCCGATCGGCAATTCCCATATTCCTCTCATTGCAGACACTGAAGGTGCTCTCTCTCAGTGGAAACATTAGCCATTGGCGGCTTCAACCCAACAGTATCAACCTCCCCCTTCTTGAGAAGATTACCCTCCGACTAGTGTCCGGGCCAGGGAGTTTCTAGAAGCACTGGTGGCTCCACAGCTCCGCCACTGTGACTATCAACGATACGTTTCCCAGCTCAGGCAAACCCCTCCGTCTAATCCTGGATGTGTTCTCAGCTCAGTCCAATCTCTTTCCTTTTGGCTTTGCAGTGAGCCGGATTACCAATATGACGAAGCTAAGGCAATCTCTCTGGCATTTCCTGGTGTTCGGCATGTGGAACTCCTTCCGGAGGATATCCCTAACATCTTTGATATGTGCAAGGGCCCTTGCATAGCAGACAATTGGGAGAACCTCCAGCATATAACTTTCATTGGACTAGCTGATGAGGTTCTCCGAATGCCAAATGTATTCATTCTTTGGCTTCAACATCGACGGAATATGGGACTGCCTGTGCTCCATGTGGTCTTCTCTAAAATTCAGTATGATGAGGCATGGGGATATAATTCCACCTGGTTGTTGGCACTATATCAGTCACTTCATGAATATTGCACCTTGGAGTTTGAAAATGTTCCCTTGAGTCCCCCACTAACATTTTCTGGAAATGTAGCAGAGCCTTCTTCAATGAAAGTGGTATGTGATCTCTTTTGAACACTTGCAGCCAAATTTATGAGTAACTTGTACGAAAGGTGATGCCCGAAATTCCTATTTGTGTCACAAGAGCCATCAAAGATGCTTGCGAATTGCTGACTCTCCAAATACCTTCGGAGTAGCGATCCTACCTCCCCTACCTCCTGTTGCTGCGATATCTCATAGGCGCTTTCCATAGTAGGTTTTTCTTCTAGCCCTGCGTTCTGCGTAATTTCGTTATAACACTCTGCCTCTTTTGGATTAATAATCTTCCTTTAAATTTGTCTTCTTTTTCTACTCCATTCTATCGTGTTCTCTTTACACCTAATAAGTGTAGCTTCCCAAAGCCAGACACTCAATACAACGATCGTTTCGCATGCAATCACAGCCGAGGGACATAGTCCGATATTCGAAATGGTGTGCTCACGGGGGTGAAGGAATTGAATGCGCCGATCTTTGATATCTCGTCTGTACAAATAAATAGCAGCTGAAAGTGATCAATAGGGGAATCGGATAATATCGATACGAGTCTGGGTAATGCACTGAGAGCGAGATATGTAAGTAATGTAACTGCAAGCGATCCTTCAGCTGAAGTGCTATCCATATGCGAGGCAGTGCCTACACCGCTCCACTATACTTTGTTTGACACGGCCTCCCACGGATGCTTGGCCAAGTTCCCTGACTATGCCAGATGATATCCCATGGACGACCTAAGCACATGGTGGAGGGGAACACCAAGTTAATATTGGTACGCGAAATAAGTAAAGCACGTACCAAGCTGAGTTTCAGCGAACCGTTTTCCATACCAGAGATTACGACGGAATGCTGGAGCGAGACATCCTTCAAACATACCTCCGCCGAACAATATTGATTTAACGAAGTGTAGAAAGTGGTGAGCAAATCCTCGTCGATCTCGGAGAGAGTGCTAGAAGAGAATTCGACTCGCAACGCCAGTTTTACTACCCAATGCGACCGCTGTAGGATCCATGGTCTAACATAATTCTGGATTTCGGAGAGCTGCGGAGATATGCTATTCCCTCTGATAGACAAGATTTCGAGTTGATCCCAATGGTCTGCAGGATACGAACCACTCTGACGGCAGAAGAACTCGCGGATGTCATGTACGTCTAGGGCTACATGACGCACACTAGGAAACGCAATGCAAAGATCCATGACGCGGACACACGGGTTCACTTGCCGGTTTCGAGCGAAATCAATGGAAAGATGACGAACAGTCGAAAATGAGCCGAAGGGAAGTGTAGAAAACACGTCGGCCGTTGGTTCCAATGAGTCGCTGCAGTCGAATCGGGTAAGCCTCGGGACTGACATAGCTCTCAATAGCTCGCCAGGATGGGAAACCTTGCAAATGAGAGATTCCAGCAGCGGCAAGTGAATACTATTAGGTCTAATTTCCCAAGTCTGAGTGGAACCTTCAAGCGAGAGGAATTTTAGGCTGTGAAGGGCGGATAACAGTACCGGAGGAGTACCACCGCCTGCGAAATTCCAACTGAGCGTGAGGCTGGTGAGGCCGGAAGGGGGTCTGAGAACGTTCCAGACGGTAGCGCCATGAAGTTGCAAGTTGTTGAGTCTTGGAACATTTTCGGGTTTGAGAAACTGGTAGTCGTATGGAGTGTCGGTACCAGGGATATGGGACACATTGACATGGGTGAGGGAGGGGAATGCCGCCCCGTTGAGTCTACTAAGGGCCAGCAACGCGCACTCCTCAGGCATTCCAGAGAAGACGAGGCTCCGCCAACGGTATGCATGCGGAAGCACGATGTCGAGCAAGTTGCTGAGAGCCGGTGGCTGCCAGCTGGGGTTAAACCAACCGGCAATTTCAATGTCTAGAGGACACTGGCCACTACGATCTATGTGGATCTGCACGAAAGATGTAGAGCATCTCGTGATCCCGATCAGGCGAATATACGTCCAGAGTTTGGGACTATTTTGAATGAGTTCCCTCCAGAAGCGAGACACAGTCATAAGAACGTTGCGGTGGTCGTGTACGTCGTGTACATCACACTCAGAACGGTCCGCTTGAATGACAAGGTCGAATATCCGCAAAAGCACCTCGTTAGGCAGGCGGTTGATGGGAACCGGCCTTTGGCTAATGATTTCCTTGATCTGCATCCTTTGTACTTGAATGGCATTGCGTGTGCTGTAAAGCTGTTCCAGGTGATATTGTTCTTGTTGCTCCAATAGGTTTAATTCAGCTCGCGCCTTGGCGAGTTCAGAATCCATGGCGCCGTTCCGCGCAAGCAGGGCTTCAGAGTGAATTAGACGCGAGAATAGCGGGAAACAGCGCACTCACACTAGATGAATGCTAGAGAATCCGGATGCCCTTCGACCAAAAAGGAACTAATGGTATACCACCAAGAAACCTGATGGAATGGGCCGTGCGAAATTCAATGGCGTCTTATGGCGTGAGCGTGACCCCAGATGGGTACAGCACATGCTGACCAAGGTTCCGCCCCAAGAATGCATGCCTGCTGTGTGTTGACATCAAGGCGAGCCAGCGTCCTGGGTCTCCCTCTAGGACGAACAGAACGTTTAAACTTAAAACCCACGTATTACTGTAACGTGAAAGCCCCATCATGACGCTAGCCCCAAGTACTGAAAATCTGTAACACTTGCAGACTAAGACTACGATTAGAGTCCACGAATTTCAGCAGTTACACTTACAATTGGGCCCCGGTCGACTTGCTTTCTAAATTCCACGAGAAGATAGGGAAAGTAACCGGGTGTAATAGGATCCGTGACCCGTATTTCTCAGTCCATATAACGTTAAAGCATGCTGGACAGGCTTCGACCCAAGTCTAGCTGTCAGACCCTATGATAGGAATGCGGGCGAAATACGAAGTGATTCGTGGGGTAAATCTGGCCAAATTCGATGCTAGTATGTATCTTGCTTACCGCCGGGGTTTGCTAATTTGAATGCAATCCAATGCATCTCGTCGATCACAGTTTCGGATAATCGGAGTTAAAATCCAGCTCTGTGCCAAAAAGACTGATTTCCTTCGACTCTCAGGACCGCCTAGGGAGATGCTGACGGAAAACTCAATTTCGACAGGTCCCCTAGGAAAAGGACCATCTGTTGTATATTTCATGTGCATATCATTTTGAGTAATCTGGAGGTATGGGTGGGCACATAGGCGTACATCCAGTCTCGAAGAAGGCCATAATGCGATTTGTATTGCCAATAACACGAGTTTGACATCGGATAAATAACCCTGGGGATAGTTGGCGAGTTAGGACGGGAGACCTACAAATACGGGAGGTGAAGAAACAGGAGCTGCTAAGCCCATTCGCCCACCAACCCCTGGCCGCACGCTCTAGTAACATCAGAGCCTATCGGAGATTCCTTGATCTCGCCTTTTGAATAGCAGTAACACCGCGTTCGCTAAGGGCTTGATAAGAAGGGCACGATGAACCCCCACGCACACACCACCTTGACCGTCACTCTTGCAGCACTGCCGTCCTTGGCATCGTCATCACGAGGAATATATGGATCGAGGTGCAGCGGATGGGTGGTACGATCAAGTACCTTCGTGGTGCAGTAGGAGCAATAGCGTAGAGGAGGCAGGGGCGCTGGCTTAACTCGTATGTGGTCGCAGACGTACCTGGCTGGAATGCCGTTACGCTCCGTCGAGAATCATCAATTAAGGTAATGGAATAGGGTATATGATGGAGAGGATGGATGGAGATGGGATAATATGCAAATGCATGCAATAGTAAATGTTTATTAGCTTAGTGCACTGTTTCTTCGTTGTAGCGTAAGCGTTGGGTTCGTCGATCTTGGACTCACATGTCACGTGACCGATGTGTCCTGTAGAAGATCGAGAATTGCGAGCGTTATGACAACTTTACGGATGATGATGAAACTGGTTGATCCGCATCCAGATCGGATTTACCGTCCGTCGACGACCTTGATTCATCCAGCGCCTTTGCTGCCTTCATACGCACCGATGGGGACACCAGATCCACTCTCGGTACCCTGAGCGGAGTATCCTCGAATTCTGCCCACCCACCTCTCAGCCCAATCTCTACCACGCGCTCTACGATCCGTGCCAAATCGTCGTACCTCTCTCGCTGGCCATGGAGTTCCTCCTGTGCCCGCTCAAGCCGCTCGACGGCCGCACTGAGAGACGATACTGATTCAGCGAGCTCATCCAGCTTGTCATCGACCGTGTCGCGCCGCTTGGACTGTGCGCGCGAGGTACGATATGTGTCGCCGAGGATGAGGGCGGCTGCAACGGCAAAGAGGAAGCCTTCTGCGAGTGCGTTGGCGCCGTTTTCGATGGCCCTGCAGTCGACAGGGTGAGGCACGGGATGAAGTGAGGAAGCATGACGCACGCACCGTGTCTCGGAGAGGGGACGAACATGGGAGCGAGCTGGCTCACCGAGGATGTTCGTGCGGAGGGATACCTCTGTCGTGTGCATCTTTTGCGCGAGTGAGACGCACAGGTTGCGGAACGCGGGGTGCCTAGTGTCCAGTCCGTAGGGGTATCAAACACGCAAGTATTACATGTGTAGGGACATTCAAACTATCACTGAGGTGGTGCATATTCATGGCGGTGGAAGTGAGCTTACTGCGTCGCCTGGCTCTTGAGCTGTGCAGATATGGGTTTTGCGATGGTCTGTGAGCAGAAATTACAGTTGTTGTCAGTGCACGGAGGTCAAATACACGACTCACACGAATGACGAGCGTGGCAAGCTTGACGGTGGCCATTTTTAAAGGTCGAAAGATGAAGCGTTGAGGCCGCGGTTGTCAGGGAAATGGTGGGATACACTGCAAGCAGGCGGGAACAAAACCAGGTATAAAATCAAACCAGGCTTTGGCCACAGTGTAGAAGTAATCTTGCTAACGATTCTATAATGCCACCAATAGCACACGACGAAGTATGTAGTAAGTACTAGAGTCAAAAAGTTTCAGGGCGGTGCCGACCGGACCGTCGTCAGCCAACAATAAGCACGTATGCTCCCAGCACGGTGTCCCCGACTGCAGTGATACTTCCCGACCAATGGGAGTATCCCAATTCCAATGGCTGGCCGGAGTGGTTCTTAGTACGTGGATGGATCGATGTACATTTTTTTGGCAGTCTCGTATAAGGCGACACGAAAGGACGCTTGCATGTGCCTTAGAACCAATGATGGTCTCAAGATCTCACCTATTGGCACGGCAGTCATCACAACCGCCAAGCAGAAGAGAACACAAGCATAGGACACGAACAAAACAGTAATGCGACAACAATTGGCAGCAAAGCAGTTATTTATCCGATATGCAGTGACAGAGCTCTATGCTACATCCATAAAACGCAATTAAAATCCCTATCTCTTCATCATAATTCATTACCTTAATCCAACAACCCATAAAATGCAGCGTGAGTCGTGAATATTTGAATGCCCAGCGCTCAGCGCAGTGGAACACCTACATGACCACACACGAATCCGGACACCACCCCGACTCAGAGTCTCCCCACAAGCCCTCCCAGAACCACCCAGCACATCCGTCCCTCGCGGGTCTCCGCTCCGCTGCACCTGCAGCACCCCGCGGATACTTGATCGCACCGCCCGTCCTCTTCACTTCGATCCACACTTCCTTCGGATCAGGTCGTTTCTCTGCACCACCGTCCGAAGGCACGCTGTAGAACCACCGTAGCATTTGCGTATCTTCGCATAGCACGACACGACCCTCGGATATCTTGACGGTGACGTCGTAGGCGTCATTCTGGATGCGCATCTCGGTCGGGGACGTGGGGTATGCTCCTTTAGATAATAGGGAGGCGGATGATGGCCAGGTTTGGAGTGGCGCGGACGACGACGGCGAAAGGGTGAGACTCGACGCAGTATACGTGTGGGGCGTCGTCCCCCCGTTCTGGTATCTTCCATTAGCAGCGTATCGCTGCCGCCCCTGTCGTATCATCTCGGAATCAGAATCGGAACCGGAGCCGGGATCGCCATCGGTATTGAGGTCGGGGCACCCGTTGGCGAGGGCAAGTGCGCGTTCTACACATGGCCCCGAGGCGAAGTGCACGAGGGGCAGGAATATCTCAGTCGGGACGAGCGAACCCGGCTTCTCCTCTGCATCCCCATCGTTGTCCGCGTCCACGTCCTCCAAGTCCACGTCCCATGGTTTATCCCCCGTCCCAACACGCACGACCACCTTCAGACTCGCCTGTCCGATATCAAACTCGATGTTGGAGGGCACACCGACCGTGCGCACAGGGAACGGGCGGCAAAATGCGCGCACAGCGCGTGCGCCGTCGAGTAGGAACGCAAGACGTGCGTGGGGCGGCTCGACAGCTGGGTCGGACAACGTGGCATACGGCGCAGGTCGGGCGAGCGTCGCAAGTGTGGTCGTCGATCCTGCTTGCCCTCCCGCCCCTCGGCAATCCTCGCGGGACCACAAACTAAGGTCTTCCATGTTCCATCCGTCTCCCCACTTATGGCTGTTGTCAGCACAGTACGTCCATACCGAATACGAGAGCCCGTTGGGTCCGTCAGCAGCGGAGAGACTCGCATCGAGAGCACGCTCTTGCTGCGCATACGACCTGAAGCGCGACGACGACGGATCATACGACGCTTTCTTGTCCATATCGATGGGCGTGCCAATCTCGCCTATGATGGTGGGGTACCGCGCTAGTGTGGATGAGGCTGGCTCGCCCGTCCCGCCGCCTAGTTGGACCGCATCTGCCTTGAGGATACCAAGCTGACTCCGGATACATGCGCGGATCGCGCGGTCGCCGATGCGGACGGCGAACATGGGGTTTGAGTAGCGCCCGCGTATCATGCCGAGTGCATCGGCATTGAACCAGTTCCAATGGCGTGTGACGAGCGTGAGCCCGTCGTAGTAGTGGGGCGCGGCACACGCGCGCCCGGCGAGCAGCGACTCGGGGATGGCAGGCGGGATAGCAAAGACGGGGGCCTGCACGAATGCAATAGCACGCGGGTGGATGGCGCGGATGGCAGTGAAGTAGGCTGTGATCTGCGGGAGGTAAAAATCCTCCAAGAAATCGACTTCCGTGCGAGAGTGCGACGAGGAGGATGGGAGAAAGCGGAAGTAGTCGGGCTGGAGGACGTAGCCGGTGTCGATGTCCCAGACACCGTGCAGTGCCCAGATGCAAGTGCCGAGTGTCCACTGTGGGTCTCTGCGCCATCCCCAGCGGGGATGTACGCCGTTAGGCTCGGTCGAGGGGTCGGACCACATGCGCACACCGCAAGGGTCGATGGTGACGGTTCCATCGCGCTTGGGCCCAAATGAGCCGAAGGTATAGTTATCGACGGTCTGGGACTGGCCCATGCCAAGTCGGAGGGATTGTGCTGGGGTGGGTACGCTGCCCTTCTTGAGGGTCGAGCCCTGCGTGGTGGGGTATACATTCAAGTCGGGGTATCCGATGAATCCCTCTGCAGGCTCGTTCATACCGTCCCAGCCGATAACGACCTCGTCTAGGAGGTCACCCGCGTCACGAATGCGCTGTGCGAGAGCAGAGAATGCGTTGGTGAAGTGGGATTGGAGGTAATCCTGGATATTGACGCCGTCGATGATGCAATTGGGGGCAAATGTGCGCCCGGCGAAGAATAGGGCGAAAAGGGTTTGGGAGGCGAGTCGACCGTAATTGGTCGACCAGATCATGGCGGGGAGGGAGGCGGGGTCGTGGATGTCTGGTTGGGGGGTTGGGTACTCGAAGTGAAGGATGGCGGCTTGAGTAGCGCTGAATGCACGTGGGTTAATGCCACAGGCAGGGATTGTCCAGTACGGTGCTCCAGACCCGCCAGAGAACCGTGACCACTAGTGGACGCGAACTCAGGTTGGTGTCAAACAAAGACAAGGTGGCTGACGTACGGTATCTTGGTGAGGATCCATATAAACTTTGAATCCGTGCGCTTTGCACTTGCGCAACACGTGAATGGTATAGTCCATGTACTCGTAGTCATACTTTCCACTGGGTGTGGTGTTAGTGGGGTGGGCTTGAGAGACGAAGATGCAGATAGACTCACGGTCCCTCGTGTTCGAGGGCCTCCCAGGTGATCGGGTACCGTAGCATATTAAAGCCCCAGCTTCTTAAGCGGGTGAGGTGCTCATCAGCCTCGTCGAGAGGAAATGGCTGCCCAACAAAGCTTTGACCGCCTGTTTCTGCGGATTCCCAGAGCCCATTGAGGACATGGGAGGGTTGGCCAGGTGGTGCTTTGGACGAGCCAGAGACATTGACACCGCGCAGCAGGAGAGTGCGGCCTGAAGCATCGACGAACTGGCCGTCAAGGGTGTGGACGAGGTAGGGCGGGTTAGACTGTCCTGGGGGAAGACGAGGCATTCCAGGATCGCGTCGTGGTCGTTGAGGAAGTGGAGTCGAGGGGGGGGCTTTGTCTTTGGATTTTTCATGAAATCGTATGACTTGCCTAAACGGGTTTCCCTTCAAGTGGTGCAATTGTTTGCACTGGCCACTTGAAGAGGTAAGCATCTCCGCTGGAGCTATGCTCTCTCGCCAGTCTGTCGACGGGTCACTACTAATCATTGGTACGTTCCATTCGTAAACTGCGGATTATTTACACCGTCCCATGCCTAATAGCGTTCGGATGGACATTGTGCCGAGTTCATTGTGAGTCATAACACATAAATGATAATTGCTGTTGTTAAAATACACTCATTCCCCGCTAAAGGAACACTGGACCCAACTTGAACAGAAGCTATGTACATGATCCATCGGATGCGGCTTGGCAAATTGGAACGCAATGTTCTTGTTCTTGAAGGTATTTCCGCAATGCCGACGGGTTGCCTGATAAGGGACCTCTTTCGCAGAATGGTGGCACAAGGATGAGCAGAGGAGAGGCATTACGCAGAGTCGGACAGATCACACCGCAATAAGACTCGCACCTATTATTCTTTGAATTCAACCAATGCATTGCCCCCCCAGTTCTCCCGATCCCATCCTTCCAACGACAACTGACCTACACGTGAGATGTCAATATTAATGCTTCCTTCTTTCCTAGCCTTTCCTCACTGGATTATATAGGCATTACTCATCGCTGCGTTCATTCTAGCTGCGCACCGCGACGCTTGTGTTCGAAATTGCACTTCGACTGCGTATCACGACTGCGCACCGATGGCCGCTACGGCACATTTCGTGTCTATAATACTCGCAGGGTGATCATTGACCACACGCAGCGGATCACGCCTCTGTGCTGTTGTACAGGCCTCCCTGATTACTTGTCCCCATTGAGTCAGCAGTCATCGAACCACCGATCAAATCCAGAGATCGCTGAATTACAAGTTCCCGACGCGTCGCAGGCGTGAACAACCCTGGATTCGATGGCTGAGCTCGCCTCCAAGTTTCTTCGCGATTCTCTGGTATTATGATTCGTGGCGATATGATAAGCCATTCCCTTCGATTGGCATTGTCACGCATGTCAGCTTCTGTACATGTAGACATTTGAAACAGAGGAGCCACACTCGAAACGATGGAAAATCGTTGCACCCGTAATAAGACCGTTTTAGGTAGTCTATCCGAGTCTCCGAGGTCGGATTGAAGACCCCTTGCGGGGGAGATCCTCTTCGGGGATATTTCCCCGCCTAATAAAGACGTCGTTCTCCTCTCCTCTGCATACCCCAAAGCCTCAGGACATCGCAACTGCGCAGAACAACAGAATAAGCAGGCTATTAGACATGGCTAGGACTAATATCGATGTCCCGATCACTACGGGATCGACCACACATCCTGCGCTCCCCACGGAGCTTTGGTGGATTTGCCTCTCCTACCTCACCCGTGGAGAACTTCAGCAACTCCGTCATGTCTCTCGATTCTTTGCATGGCTGTCCTTCCAGATGCTCTTCGAGTCCATCTCGTGGTCGACACCTATGCCCGCAGTCCTCTGGGCCCCACCACTCGCCCTAGAGGACGCCGTAGACGCACTCCAGTCCTTCGTCGCACCACGCCCTGGCACTGATGCCGAATCTGCTGCACCCGCACAACGTAGCGTTCGCAACTTTGCATTCAGGGGCCTCCCTCGCAGCCTTCGTACTTCCTTATTTAGCCCCCGGGTGAACGACGCATACCTGGCATATCTCAGTTTATTCCACGACGCACTCAGCATCTTCTCTGGCCTTCGGGGCCTTCACCTCGCTGATATCGCCATCACGGATGACATCCTTGGTCTACTTAAAGCCCTGCCTGCGCTTTCTGCGCTGGAACTGAGCGACTGCGAAATAATGTGCAACCCAGGTGACGATTGGGAGCCCTTACACTTGCAAAAGTTTGTCGTTGTACAAACGCGCCGCTGCGATGCAGTGTACTCTCGCGTGTGCGGGATGCTCGTCGCGCCAGATCAACTGGAGCGCCTTGTCGTTGCGGACGAACAGTGGGCTTCGGCCATGTTTAATGCATGGGGAACACGGCTGTTGCCTGCCCTCAGGTACCTCACCATCCGCGTCGACCGTGCCCAGTCCGCTGCTTTTCTTGCGTTTTTGAAGTGCTGTCCTGGGCTGTTGTCCCTCTTCCTTGCGCCAGATTCGACCCTCGAGGTGCCACAAACTCGGGGACTCGCATCAGGAGTGGAGGAGGAGAGGATGGATATTGCCGAGAGGGAGACGGGAACTCTCTCCTCGCTGGCGATTCCGCTGCTGAACGCCTACGAGGGCCCAATACAAGCTGCACCTGCATTCATGACAGACCGTCACGTACACGCCGCACGACTCGACATCGTCTCTGTGCTGCCGACAATGGGCGTGAACGTCCTCGTACCGCTTTCCCGCGAAGCGGTACTGGAACAACTCAATAGGTGTCTGTGTCTCCCGAACGCGGCGGGAATGCATGCACTCCGGGTAGACAACGTGTGGCCCGACTCAGACGTGCTCAAGGTGGTGGAGAAGCACGTTCCGAAGCTGAAGTCGTTGGAGGTGTACTTGGTGGGCGACGTCCCTGGCGGAAGGGGGCCAGAACGGCCTCAATTGGTGACGGAGGGACTGTCGATGCAGGTGATCCTTCGGTTCAGTTTCATCGCCGTGTTGCATGCTAATGGGTTGTGCTGCTCAGTCTTCTTCCTCTATTGACATACAAGAAGTCGTGCGCGTTGCAAAATGGGTTGGTATACCCGTGGACAGTGATACAGGGTCGCCCACGGAGTACTATTCATCCGTCGAGGTGAGAACGCCGAAACCTTATTTCCCCTTTGTTTTCCCAGGGCACTTAACGATTGTATCAGTGCATGCTGATCTGGCTGACGCTCGGATACGCTCACGTGCCAAGCACAATCGAGGCGCTCACACTACAAGCATCTGAGTCCGAATACCCCGTATCGCGGAGGATGCCCCCTGGTGGTGGCGTCAAGGCCCCATGTGCTAGTAGTGACATCCCGAAGATGCTGGAACATCTGTCCACACGGTATACGGGTCTACGACGGTGTCAGGTAGGATGCCGGGATTGGGTACGTGCGGTGGGGGACAGGGTTGGAGTGCTGGAGTGGCTGGAGGTGCAATGAGACACCCAACCTTGGCCATGGGTAGAATATCAGCCGATATCATTATTTACTAGATACCCTTCGAGGGATGTGATCATGTATTAGTTTCAACATGTATTCAAATGTGTAAAGATACCCTTGTTTCACTGCAGCTATGCTTAGACCGCTGTAAGTTGAGACCGGATTATTAGTTCATGTTGGATTCTTCGCATCAGTACTTTAGCCTATTGCCGTAGCGCAAATAGAGGCCCTCTTCGGCCCTCGAGCCGATCTGTTCCGATCGGAACGGTTCGAAGTCTTTAAATGCAAGCGACATTGAACTCGACATCTGGTCAGATAGACGGTCGTCGTGCCAGCATTTGTCCGCGGCAGACTGTCATCTCCTTATGTCAATTAGAAAGCATAGTAATAGCTGGATATGGATGCTTGCCAAGTCCTTTGACATCGCATCAAGCTATGAGCTCCTTTTCCAAAAGGCTTTCCAGAAGGGCCTTGATATTGTTTTCTCATCACTGCCTTGTTGCGACAAGCAAGTTTTCTGGAGGTCGGTGGCCGCCCTAATCAATCGAAATTTGAGACCCATTTCAAAAGAGTTTCATATCACCCACCTAGTGACTTGACATATTGCGTGACATATCGAGTCAATTGTCGTCAACTGGCCCCGGTTTCGAGGACATATTGCTTTGCCGTCGGCGGGGTTGCCGATCAATTGTCTTCGTGACGATAGGCTCCTTGTGCTGTGGGTATGAGTTTCAAAAAAAAAAGATTTGAATAGCATGAACAGTTGCAGCACCCGTGTCGCTTTTACAGCGGTAGTAGCAGCAGGCACGCAGGCACCAGCGTTCCATATGACATTTTGACACGATGCAGCTCGAGATTCGCTGGAACTTCAGATCGAATTCCTCTCGAGATAAGGTAAATTGACGGAGTACTAGTTGGGTACATGAGAATTTAGTCGGGAAAGTCCGACTCGGTGGTCTCGCTAGTTGTCAGAAAACCGAGCAAGCTTCAAATTGGAGAACCTTCCCCAGCTCTGTCCTCTTTTGCAGTGAATATACACTACCTTATCTCATTCTGAGAGTCTCGAGACGGTTCGTCCAAGCAAGGAAACGTCTCATGGCTACAGTCTCACGCTCCTCCATCGTCCAGCGGTTTTGGCACTCCTTCCTTCAACGTCGCTTCATCGTCATCGTATTTCCACCATGAGCGCTTCTCGCGGAGGCAGACAGTCAATGTCAGAGTTGCGATATCGCCGTCTATTGGAGCATAACCAACGACTACGGGAGGACCTTGCGAGGCCTAGAATTCGTGTCAGTGAAGCGAGCGCTGGGTGCGTTTTTCTGAATCCTTCGTTGTTTTCAATGCCCAACAAACTGACCGGCCTCTACAGCTTGATTAGATACTGCAAAACTACCAAGGATCCTCTTGTCTGTTTTCCGTCTCCTGCGCCGTTGCGTTACCGCTGACTTTTCATATGACTGTTTAGGTTCCTTCTGTGTGGGGGCCCGTGCAGAAGACCGAAGATCCATATGCGCTGCAGGGGTCCAACCGGGGTTTCAGCTGCTGTAGCATACAGTGACTCTCATGACCCCATCCCTATCCCATCCCATCCATCTCTTTCTTGACCCTGTGCAGCACCACCCCATTTTATTAGTTATACCACCCCACGCCAGTAGTACCGCGCTGTAATGTAATCTCCCAGATCAGTGACGTTCACTAGTACTACTTTTTTGTCTGTTTGTCGTGTTGTCACACTGTGCCCCTGTTCGGTTTTGACAATCTGTAACTGCATTCGCCTCATATGTATGCCAGTCTGTCAGGCCTTCTTCAGAATCAGGTGTGCACTGTTTCTAGGGGGTACAGTATGACGTGGACCAGGAGAGGGGGCCCACTGAGGTCCGATGGCGTAAACTGTCATTTTTGTCCCTGCAGCGCCGCTTAGATCTGGGTCAACAGACTCAACAGATTCACTGTCAGTCCACCTGCGACCCCGACTCGCTTTCATGATGGGCGTACAGTTCGCTTTCAACTCGCTGATCGTTCCAACTGCCCGTTGATACTCCCGAGGAATCTTCTCGCAGCTTTCCCCACTAATGGACGTTCCTTACATTTCTATTGGCGAGGGTGATGCATGCTGTGCGTGGACTCTTCCTTTCTCAAACGCTATACATACATATATTGACAGCAAGAGTAAAGCCTCATCAAAAACCTCGTTTTTCGACTACCCAGGAACGTATGTGTATGTCCTAACGCCGAAGCCTTGATGGTGTCAACGAAAACACATCAGATGATGGGCCAAATGCTGTCGCATTGCTCGGATCTCAGTCGTTCAGTAGTTTGGTCAAAGCTGGCAGCAGCAACACTTTGCAACGATCGTTCGACTGGCGTGCCAGGCTGATACCTGTCTCCTGACAGAGCACAGCGCCAGGGTAATTCCAGGGGCTTTTTGGTGGCACGAAGACGCTCACTGGGCGATTCTACCGCGTTTCCTCTTTGGAAACTTTGGCTATTGTTCAAAGTGGCTCTCTCTCGCTGTGATAAGAAGAGACTTCCGAGCGCTCTCGGATACAGATATCATGCGAATCTCGACACGTATATGATATCCCACAGCGGGCTCAGATTATGTGCCACGGATTGAATAGAGGACGATGCCTGGAAGGAGGTCCTACATATCTTGTTTCTATTTGGGGTGCGTCATGCCACGTTAACAGCAATATGGCTACTACTTTCACCCTAGTATCGTGGCTCACCGAAGTCGCGCTGATATGCCTTATTGACAGTGGGTGGCCAATCACTACCGTTGTGGTGTCCTCCAAATTCACCGACTGCAAAATACGTCCGTGCAATAAAAAGTCGAAAGCCAGCTGGTTTCACCGTTCTGGTAGATTTATCTCGGTGACTGTAGGCTGTGATGAGCTGGTAATCACCGACACGCGTGGTCTGCCGCAGGAACGAGACATCATTACAATTCCCTCGTTTTCTCATGTGGCGCCTTTGCTATTTCAATTTGGAATTTGAATATTCTAGCGGACCAGGAAGGAGATTTAAAGCTGTGGAACCGGTGACTTGTTTTCGTCCGCCGACGGAACAAATGTCGCCGCAGTACCACCTGACGTCTTGGTCTCCTCAGTTGTCAACACCGCATACACCTTGCGCTGCTTATTTCCCTGCCGATCCTACGACGTTGGTTTACAATTACAAGCGATGGCTGAGAACATTTTTTTCCATTCGAGCGGCTGTAGCCTCATGCAAGTCTTGTGATGGAAGAAAAAATGGTGAACGTGTCTCGTCGTTGGCGAGACTTGATTCTCCACAGCGCCGGTCCACCATCAAGGCGAGTCCAACACGGCACAATATCCCTTGTCGGGGCACGTGTGACTAACAGTTATCTACTCTTGGTCCGGCGCAGCAAGCCAAGGCTGGCTGGTTGCCTTGCTTGTCATTCCCACCCCTTCTGCGCATCGCTGGCGCAGCCTCGCTATTAAAGGTGATAAGTTGGCAGGCTCCATGCACCTCTTTGATTAAAAGCGTTCGATTGCATGACATTTCCGGCTCTCACGTCTGTTTCGATGTTAAACGTCCCTCAATACTTGGAAGAGTGGCTATACTACCCAATTTCTTGCCCCAGAAGAAATCTCCTCGTCTCAAATTGCTCGAACTTGGGGGACCGTTCATTAGGACCTATTTTCAGGTATACCCAACCTGGTAACATTACACCTCGTCATTACCGATTTTTTTCTGAAAAAATTCCCCGTTGTTTCTGGGTCTCTAACATGCCACAATTTAAGTAACATCGCTTTTACTATCTGGCAAGCTCCGGACCTCTCACAAGCTACATCCCAACTTAGTATTGAATTTCCGTTTGCTCGAAACGCTTGTGTCCCCATCAACATTTAGTTACGCCCGCTTGCAGAATGAGCATAAGGTAGAGTGCGGTGATAGCAGGTAAATGTGGCCGAGATTTGAGTATGTATTGTTAATGATCGACTTAGGCATCTATCAGTCAGCTCTATCACTCTCCCAGCGAAATACTGACCACGTGAGCTGTATGGCATCATCTGGAAGCTTGAGCTGTCCACAGACCCGCCCCATCCACCCCAACCTCCGTCTAGGATGGAGTAGATCTTTCTTTCCGGTATAGCGCCATGAGCATGCGGTAGACCATGAGATCACGTACCAGGACAGCGACCAAGTAAAACTGCAACTCTCCAGCTTCAAATCTTCATGCGGGAGCGATTAAATTCCGTTCTACAGTACAATGAGACGCAGTGTCACGTGTCAAGGTGAGAAGAACGACCGAGGGGGCACGACTGAATAAAAGATGGGCTTCAGCTGCGACCTTCTTGATAGGATTGGAAGATTCCTGTACTTTGCCTGCTATGTAGCGGCATGCGGCGATGACGAGGAACGGGCCGGTTTTCCAATATGAGTCTTGAGGTAGAATTAACAGAAGAAGATGATGGCTGTCGCGATAATACGTTGTCTGAAGTACAGCTTCTTCTCGAGTTCCGTGATGACCGTCAGCGAGACGATGTGTGAACATGTGGTTCATCCAAGGAGGACGAACGTCCGGACCATTAGCGAAGAAAAGCGAGAAGCGAGGTATTCTGGATCGTTGATTTACAGCAGGTCATTTACTCGTGCTTGTCATAGTGTCGCCTGGTCCACGATCCGTCGTTTGTCGTTAGTGAGGTTATGAGTGTCTTTGCGAATGACGCGGAGTGGCCCAGCGCACTGGTGTGTACTGGACCAGAAATCTGTGGTCGTGTAGCTGCGGTCGTGTGAGGTCCTCAAGTCGTAGAGTGTATAGGCCATGATGGTTTTCTCCCACCCATCCTGACCAGAACAACCACTTACTGCAGAAGCGCAACCGCAGAGCATACCCATCATTCTCGAGTACATGTTCTACACTGCTCTCATCAAGCCAGTGGTGCCCTCGTACTCAAATATAATAGTTCCTCGTTGGGTACTGCAGATCGATAATTAGCCAATCTTCTTATCCAAAATAGCACGAGGACCATCTGGTCTCAGCTGGCCACAGAATGAGACATTTCCTCGCCTTTATTTTTACTTTTTAAAATTGGCAGTTAAATTGGTGCTATAACGAGTGGTATCGCATACTCACCCATTCTGTGATACCCAAGTTTAATCGTCCACCATTTTGGGCGAATTTTTTTTTTTCAGAGAGCAAGTACTAATAGACTATGTAGGTGACGCGCACCATACTTCAACGAGTAACTCCGTGCTCCACATTGCGATCTGGCGCTCATACCGTATTATCCATTACGACAAGGTGAGGAGCAGACTCGGTCGCAATAATCCTCGATGGCATGAGGGATGGTACGATTTTGTTCGGAGCGAAAACGGCCGGTCTCAGAGCGAGAGGAGGGTGGATCTATGTAGGTCGCGTTACGGTTGAACGTCGTCCTCTGCAAAAAATGGGAGGAGTCGTGCCTTCGTGCTGATAGGTTTGGGCTTTGTCTAATTCACCGTTTCTGCAACAGCCGCACTCAGGGTCGTAGAGATTCCCTGCATAGTATGTAGATCTGAACAGCAGTTGAGCCTCCTATAACGTGTGGTCGTAGTACTCGTTGTGTTCCTGATTACATAGTAGTGACTCGAACTTGCCCTAAATTCAGTTGTGCTGTATAGATTTGAGCCAGCATCAAACTCTTCAACTTTCTCATTTCATCTCTTCCTCCTCTTACCGCTGTGAAGCATTAATTTGCTTCTCTCCTGCGCCCGTCTTTCGTCCCTACTCCCCAATGGCGTCCCAGTTCTCACAGCAGTACGCCTGTAAGCTTTTCTCGACTCTCGATTTACCGATTTACCTTGCGATAGAGCTATCTGACACACTTACAGACCGCGCTCAAAAGAGCCTTGGTCTCGTCGGCGGAACGCCCGACTACGCGTCCGTTCGGGGCTTCGTAGATCCCGTCGTTCCAGCACGTACATACCAGTACAGCAACGACGGCAGACTCTTTGCTTACACACTGCCTACTGTGTATGTCTCGCCTCGTGTGCTCGTGTGATCGTCGTTTTGGTCCCTAACAATCCCCTTCCGTTGTTTGTCCTCCAGTGTCAGAATCTTCCAGGCCGAAGGTGCGAAGCTCTTGCAAGAATTGAGCATCCCCAATGTTATCGAACTCAACTTCTCCCCTCGCGGAACTTACATTTCCACCTGGGAACGACCTGGTACGTACAAGTGCCGCATTTTTTTTTTTCACACCTCATGTTATCTAATCTCATCCATTCACATCAACTCCTCGTTTTTCTGCTCGCTTACGTTAACAAGTCAAGCTCGAAGACGGCGCACAGCACAAAAATCTCAGGATCTTCTCCGTTTCCACTGGCGAAGAACTGATCGCTCTCACCCAAAAGTCCCAGGAGAATTGGGACCTGCAGTACACTGTCTCTGAGTCACATGCCGTCCGTCTCGTTTCACAGGAGGTCCAGGTTTTCCGTCCTGCTGAATGGGGCAAGGGAGTTGTGGATAAACTCAGGGTCGAAGGCGCTTCCATGATCTCGGTCAGTCCGGGACTTAATCCGTCCATTGCGGTATTTGTTGCCGAGAAGAAGGTGTGTGAAGTGCAGTTGTCAACACTTCCATTGCATTGTCTGAACTCTTATGTTAGGGTTCCCCCGCCAACGTGAAAATCTACGGTCTTCTCGCCCTTAATTCTGTCCCTACTTGCTCGAAGACCTTTTTTAAAGCTGACCGCGCGCAAATCAAATGGAACGAGCTAGGAACTCAGGTATTGATTATTACCCAAACAGAGGTGGATAATTCCAACATGAGTTATTATGGGGAAACATCGCTGTACCTTCTCAGTGCTGCCGGGAACTTTGACTGCCGCGTGTCACTGGACAAAGAGGGGCCCATTCATGACGTAGCATGGAACCCGAACAGCAAGGAGTTTGGGGTGGTGTATGGCTGTAAGTCTCAAAGTGCCACATACCTCGCAACCACTGATGGAATGGCTACAGTCATGCCTGCGAAAGCGGTGATCTTCGATGCACGTGTCCGCACCCTCAACGACTTTGGGAGCGCCCCTGTCAACACGATCTCGTTCAACCCACAGGGTCGTCTACTTCTCTTAGCTGGGTTTGGCAACTTGGCTGGCAAAATTGATGTCATCGACCGACGCACCCTCACCAAACTCACCACGATCGAAGCCTCCAATACGTCCCACTGCGCGTGGTCCCCATGTGGTCGCTTCTTGATGACTGCAGTTCTCTCACCACGACTGCGCGTGGACAATGGGATCAAGATCTGGCACTGCTCCGGCCCGCTTATGCATGTCCAACCTATCGAAGAACTGTACCAAGTTAGCTGGCGTCCCATGTCTGTTGACCAGGCACCGCCATTTGGGCAGACCATCCCTCCTGCACCGCAGCCTGCAGCAAGTGTACTCAACGCTACGATTAATGGCAAGCCCGCCTCCGCCAAACCTGCGGGTGCCTATCGTCCACCTGGCGCCCGAGGGCTCGCCACACCCTCCATTTTCAAGCGTGAGGACGAGGGTGGTACACCGCGCGTTCGCACGGGGGCTGGGAACGGTAGTGCGACGCCGCCGAGGGGGTACAACCGCAGCCCGAACCCCCCAGGAAGTGCACCGCCTAACGGGGCGCAGAACGGTCACGGTGGGCGACGACAAGTTCCTGGTGCTGCACCTAAGACGCCGCCTGCCGGAGTTAGTGCGGAGGGTGGACAGGAGAAGAAGCGTAAAAAGAAGGACGGGAAGAAGACAGATAAGGGAGGGGGAGATGGCTCGGGTACCGTTACGCCTAACGGGGGCGAGGCGTCTACACGGCCATCAGTGGACGTATTGGCGAGCAGTGCTGCGAACGTCAGCGGGAACAGGGCCGTGACTCCGCCGCTGATACCAGGTGGAGTTGATCAGCTCGATCCCGTCGCGAAGAAGGTTCGCAATCTGAATAAGAAGGTGAGTGTGCCGGGGTATGTTTTTTTTGTGCATGCGCCGACGTGATTGGGTGTAGCTCAAAGCCATCGAAGAGCTCAAGGAGAAGGCGAAACGAGGGGAACGACTGGAGGCGACGCAGCTCAAGAAGATGGAAGGCGAGGCGGATATCAGAAAGGAGCTTGCGTCGCTCACTAGTGCGGCATGATGAGTTGTTTGCGAGTGTGCCGTTCTCGTTCTTGCCATGACACAAGATGTACACAGGGAAGTTTTATGATGCCATGAAATAAGCATGTTGGTGGGGGGTTTATGTATTCGTACCGCCGGTGTGCCCAACGGTCGTTTGTCTACTTTTTTGTATAGATGTAACTGCATGCAGAATTATGGCACACCAGAATATGATGCATATGACTGCTCTGGACTGGTCTATCATGAGCTTTCGTTACATTTTTCGAAATTTGTAAGGATAGGAATTATCCTAATTTATCTAAGCGCGCAGTCAGACAACTTCAAGTTGATGTGGCCCAAAGCGACCTCTCCACGACTTGCACCATGACCGATTCAAGAGTCAATGAAGCTGACACCCTGGTTATCTCGAGCGATCCCTTGCATGTAGGCAACACTGGCTTATGACAAGATTTATCACACCGATGACTGTCAACAGCCCGCAAACCTGATCCCCGAGTTATGTGCTGCGTTTTATAGGCTCGGTTGGGTCACCGGTACAGGTGGGGGAATCTGTATCCGTACAGGGTATCGACGCACCCTACAACATGACACTGCGCACTCCTAACGCACACAAACTTCCAGGGACAAAGTCTACATCGCCCCATCTGGCGTCCAAAAAGAACGGATCGAGCCTTCCCACATGTTCGTCCTCCCATACCCACAGCCGAACACACCGTCCCCGCACACCGATCGCATCTTTCTCCGCAGACCCGAGCTCAACCTCAAAGAGTCGGCATGTACTCCTCTGTTCTGGAATGCGTTTGAGATACGGAATGCAGGCAGCTGTATCCATACTCATTCGCAGAATGCGGTTATGGCGACACTGTTGTGGCCAGGCGATATGTTTGAGATTTCACACCAGGTGAGTTTATCTCTTTCTGCCACGTATCATTGGGCTGACACGGCGCCACGTACTAGGAGGTAACACCGATTACCTTGAATGAAAGGCGTATGAATGACGTTGATATCGTTTCAGATGATTAAAGGCATACGGATCGGCGGGAATGGTCCCGCCTTGTCGTATCTGGATACGCTGAAGGTGCCGATCATTGAGAATACACCGTACGAGGAGGATCTTAAAGACAGTATGGCGGGAGCAATGAAGAAATACCCAGATGCAGCTGCAATCCTTGTAAGAAGACACGGCATCTATGTATGGGGTATGTCTCGATCTACGCCATAATATCCAATGCATTCATGGTGAATTCGGTGTTGATCCCAACCATGCACAGGTGATGACTGGACAAAAGCAAAGACCCAAACAGAGGTCGGTGTGCTTTTTTCATATGTATGGATCCACTAATGGCCATCTGATGCCATGTTCCCGTGTACTAGTGTCTTGACTACTTGTTCGAGATCGGAGTCAAGATGAAGCTTGCAGGTCTTCCAACAGTGTTGAATAACTGATATTGTCTTGACTACAGGGTTAAAGGCATTAGATAATAGGTTTGCTGTTCTGATGGGCATTTGTTGTGCGTCTAAATCATTACCAATCAATCATCAAGTTATATTGGGTTGAGGGCCAAGCAAGGTACTAGTAACAGAAAAGATACCAACACTACTCCCCACACCAGTGCTGTGGCATTACAAATGAGTCAGGTGGTTATGTAGAACTGTGGTGGTCTCATGCAGCTTGCCAATGGCCGGATAGTCCTTGACACAGCATGATATAGCTCAATCCATAGCTCCTTCTCCAGTTTCTTCAACACCAGCTCACTGACACCAACTTTTGGGGGGTCCCATGGATATATCATGCCATGCGTTCCAGGAATTCTGAAATGCAATTGTAAGTGTTTACGGAGCCAATCACAGCACCAGCAACACTTCTGGGTAACTGCAATCTCACCATCCCCAGCTTCCGCCACCTCCTCTGAATGTCAATTTGGGAATACAAAGAGGATGCAAAGAACACACCGGCTGGACAATCGGTTGCATTCTATGTGCATCCGAAAATCCCCCATCTTGGCCTGCTTGCGCCGGATAACAGATATAATGGTTCAAGAGACCCATCAGCGCGGCCTCGGGATGGACGAAGCCGGAGAACATGTTCTTTTCCGAATAACGACTCTCTAGAGTCTTCAGAACGGCTTGATGATCTTCCATCATGGCTGGGAATTGTACAAAGAACTCGGTGGAGATTTCGGGCAGTGTCGGGATCGAGGATGGTGACCGAGTCACCTGGATGAGACTAATTTCAGTGTTGTTCAGAAGATCGGGAAGTCCTTCATTTTTGCAGAGTGTGTTTACGGCTGCATGCCATGCGAGTACCGTCCTCAGGTAATGAAGGACTTGATCGCCCTTACTTTCCCCCACTTCCCGTAAGAGTTCCGCCGGGTCGTCATCTGTTACGGTGGCTTATTTAGCTCCAACAGCCAAGTGAAGATCTGATCGACATACAAAATTCGTCCGCAGCTATGGATTAACGACCATATGATAAGCTCTGGTTCAAAGCATTAATGAGACACCTACTGTCGTCCGTTGCCATTGGCATGAGTATAGCAGTTACACCGTTGACCATATTTGTCTTCGTCAATAGATCCTTGACAATCCCGGCTTCCCAGGTCACAAAGTAATAGAGGAGGCGGCACCAGAAATTCAACGTCTCCATTTTCTTATGCAGATTTTCCATTTCCATTTCCTTAGCTTGCTCCACATTGTCAATGGATTTGTCCACGGCGGACAAGAAAGTGACCAATATCCTGGACCAGTCACGCTTCGTCTTATCCGAAAATTCCCATTCCAGCTGTTCTGCAACCATTCTAGTAGACTTTATTTTCGGTATACCCTTGAGCTTGACCAGCCAGTCTGGCGGGGTGACCCATTTGCGAGCGATCTCGGGGTGATCTGGTTTCCACTGGCCAATCAACTCAGCCAACTTCCGCTTGCCGCCACACAGCCTGGTATCCTGCCTGAAGCGCATGGTGAATTTACGGAAGTTTCGCCGGAGGAAAAAGATCTCGAGGGTCGCCAGCTGCTCGACATAGTATGGTGCATGCCGATCGACGGCTGATAGAGCAGCCCATGTATCCGCGATGTGATCTATAAGCTTTGGATGAGGAGGGCTATGAAACAGTCAGTAAATTGTAATCTACTCGAAGCTGTGCGAATAATACCCTGCCACCACCTCGTCGAGTGACCTATAGCGTTTCTGCACGGGCTTCATAAAGATGGGTGACGCAGATGAAGGTGTGTGCGGGTCCTGGGCCGCGATTAGGACCCGTACATGCTGTCCTGGATCAATGGAAGCGGTGACTGCGATGACTCTCTTTGCGTCCGTATCGTATTCCTCGTTACACGTCAGTAGGGTGGCGAAGTGGCGCAGAAAGGGGTCAACGAATTCGCTAGAGGCCCATTCCTGCACCGCAAATCTATGCAGTATGGTCGTGAGACCACGTATACGACGTTGAAGCTCTTCTTTCTCTGGTTGTGTATTGAGAGACTGTGACATGATGGTGGCAAAGTGTCAGAGAGATGAGGCGCACTACTTAAGGGGCGTTAACTGAGGAGATTTCAACGAATAAATATAGTAGGTATTATATAGAGCCGTTATAGGGGTGAACACGGAAAGTTCTGGTGGCAACTACATAGAGAGCGCCTGGGATCCCAAAACGTCTCGAGACTACAGTATGGCTCACTTGATCGATATCGAACCTCCGCAATAAATCATATCTAACCCTCTGCATGGGTAAACCCGCGGGTACCCACAGGGTACCCATGCCTACATATCCATCATGGATATACCCGCGGGGCACAGGGTGTGTATTTGCATCATTTAATAACAACGAAACAGGTAGTAGTCTATACAAATACCCTCTGCTAACTCATCATCTTCATTGCCTTGTGTCTCGCCACCGTCATCATCGCCATCGTCGGGCGCTGGTAATGGGGGGAGTCGTTGTTCTCGTCAGCATTGGTGGTAGTGGGTCCCTGGCGCTGGTAGTAGTGCGGTTGTTGTTATCATCGACGCTGTTGGTGCTGTGATTCGTCGTTACCGCTTGTGGTGGAGATGGGCGATGGTCAACGTTGGTAGCGTTGGTGTCATTGTCATCGACGATGACGTTGGTTGTGGTTGTGGTTATGGTCGGCATTGGTGGTGGAGGTCGTCATAGTGTTGTAGTAGTAGACCACCAAAGGAAGTCGAGAAGACGTTAACGTCGCAGCGGAAACGTCAGACAAAAACAAATTTACCTGGTACACCAAATATGCCATACGAAGCGCGGGAAACATCGTAGGAACTGCGAGGTGCCAAGGGGCTGCCAGAATAAAGGCAAGCCGCTTGAGTGTGAGCCAAAGGCAGTGGAGGTTGTGACATACCTAGTAGGAGGGCGAGGAGACAGTAAAAAGACACTACATCGAAAGCAACGGAGTCAGAGTCAGACGAGAACGTAAATGAGGAGTGACATACCTAGTAGGAGGACGACGAGACGGTAAAAAGACACTACATCGAAAACAACCGAATGCAGATGAGAACATACCTAGTGCATACGGTGGTACCGATGGTGGTCTTGTGGCCAATCGTCGTTGTAGGTGGCGTCACTGCTTGCTGTACACTGCTGGTGGTGGTAGTGGCCCGCGTTGTGGTGCCGTTCTGCGTCTTGTCTGTGCCAGTTGTGGTGGTGGTGGTGGTGAGGCGTCGTCTGTTTGGCGTGAATCGTGTTGTGGTGGTGGTTGCCATCTAATCTAAAAGATATAAGGAGCATTTGCCGGCGGGAGGTGTCCACCGCGTCATGCTGTGTTCATGGCTGTACGTGTGTGCAACGTGTCTCTGGTGCCGCCGGTGGTGCCCGTGTTAGTATATATCTTGCGCCGTGCTTCCTGCATCGTCCGTAACGCAGCCTTTTCTCTGGGGAGTGTTTGGTGGTACATGTTGGTAGTGTTTGATTCAACTTACATATCATTTCTACCGGACCGAAGGTGTCCTTGTCTATAGTAATTAGATTCCATCAAGTATAAATTGATGGTCACCGGTGAACTCGATGGATTAGAGCGACATGGTAGCCGGGCTTCGAAGACTGACTCGTCACCACCACGCATCGGACGGAGGAAGAGCCATATTTGGATGCCACGATTCGGGCCATAATCAGACGCAACTTTCGCCTCGACCTCGCGATCTATACTTCATCCAAGCTTTTAGTACGCCACCATCTTAATGATTTGGCACCATCTCATGTCCAACAGCACCGATGGCTACTTTGATTCGATCCACAAAGTCAGGGTCTGAGTGGACGAAAAACGAACTTCGTGCCTACAATATCACGGTTACCCCTCAGAATGTCGCCACTTTCTTCGGAAATCCCATTCTACCCCAGCCATCCGTCCACCAAATTATTCTCGACAACACAGAGTATCCCCATGATGGAATAGCTGACAAGGATGATCGAAACTTCTTCTATATGGAAGAGGCGATGTCAATTCCACCTGGGGAAGAATCTGCCGTTGATGATTTTGCCGCCCATCTCCTCGCATTGCTCGGATACGATGCCGCCAATCGCTTCATTCGCCAGCGAAAAGACATACCGCTTTTCATGTGCGGGGGGCAAACCCATGCCAAAACCGATGTCTGTGTTGTTGATCGAAACCTTGGGATCCTGCTTCTGGTGCAGGAAGACAAAAGGCACCTGGAAGAAGTGGATCCCGAACCGCAGCTTATTGCGGCAGCGATCGCCGCTTTTCAGCATAATAACACACGCCTGCAGAGGATTGGGGTGCAGCCTATCCAAGCGAAGGCCATTCCCGGCATCACCATGATTGGCTCTACGCCGACATTCTACAAGATCACCATTACACAAGACCTTGTCGACGCCGTAGAGACTGCTCAGTATCCTGCAAATCCAACCATTGTGCACAAGCTGATACCGCCGGTTGACGATCTTGCTCGGTTGAACCAGAATGGGATGAAGCCCTTGAATAACAGAGCTGTCATTCTTGGGTGCTTTGAGGCATTCAAACAGTTTGTTTAGGATTTGGTATGCACCGCGCAGTTAGGATTGACGGATAAGTTCTATCAAGCATTCGTTGTACCCGGTGCAGTGGCCCAGTGACTTTTTTTTGAGTGGCATTATTTATTGTCGCGAACTACTAGGTGTCGCGCGTTCCGTCGGAGAATGAGGTGATCCACCAGAAACCACCTGCTTCCACTTCCGCGTTTACTATTGGGGCCGCTCCTGGTACAGCGTTGATGATACCGGACCCGTCGCAGTCGAAGACCTCGTTGCTCAGCCCAACGCCCAGCGATGTCGCCAAGGAGAAGAAGAACAGGCGCAACACGCTCACCGTCATGGTCGAGCCGTTCAGTCGCACCATCAAGAACCGGAAGGGGAAGACACCTATGGGAGAGACGCCCGCCAAGGCCTCTCTCGCCACTACCCCCATCACCACTACGACCACGACCTCCACGACGGCAGGTGCGGGCCGTCGCCTATGCAGGCCCATCGCCAGACCGCCATCTTCCCGAGCATGAGCGGCGAGTTTGACTGTGGGCAGACCGGCATGCGCGTCTGCCTCGATTGCCGTCCCTTGCTAATCGATGCATCCACGGTGCGAGCATATCCCGCGGGGATGAAGTCTTTGAAAGGGGTGATGACGACACCAGGTGGGAGAGGACAGCGAGTGTCCAGCTTGAACACCCTACCTCCGGGACAAGCGAAATGCATCAGGTGTGCTGCGGCACGGTGCTTCTCCGTTGGTGCACGGCTCCTGTCATGGCGTGTTATACACGACTTCCACGATACTCAGAGATTTTAACGAGCAGATATGTATCGTATACAGAGACAAAAGTGATGTTCGAACCTACCTTGATCCCGCAGTGCGTACGCTTTGTGAGCTTCAGTACATAAGGTGAGTGTTCCTGGTTCTAGTAGAGCATGGTTGCACCACCCGCGTTGGTTGATTTGACAGAAAACACATCTGGGCTGCCTTGCATGACATGTTGCTAGGCGGGGAAAGATTTGGATTTGGACTTGTGGCAGTCCGTCCAATCGATCCACTATCATATTGAAGCCTAGCGACCGACTCTGTGCGGCATAAACCCATAGGTCCCGACGAGTTAAAGCAGCGTATTATAGATGCATCAGCCCCGTGTGCCCCCGGTGCACCGATTTACAAAATAAAAGAATATAGTACAGTGACTCTGAAGACGAGTCCAATGAATGCTTGCCCAACCCGACGTGCATTATGTACACGTCAAATCAATAACTTCACCTTTTGTGACGAAGGTGTGCTCCCGTTTGATTCTCTTGGCGGGGGGCTGCGATGCAGATGCAGAAGGCGACCTCGCATCGAGAGCGGCGCGTTTTCTTTGTAAAGCCTGGATGGCAGCGTCAAGAGATTTGATATCCTCTGTCTTTGCATCGATCACATTTTCAACGGTTAGGTCGAGGACGTCTTGAGGAAGCGATGTAAACTTTTTCTTTTTCTCTGCAGGTAATGAAGGGTTTTGGCTTTCCTCTTGGGGTTGAGTTCTACGTTTGACTTTTATGGGTTGTAGGATTATCCCGTTGGCACGAAGAATACCTGTGTTGGGCTGGTTAAAATGCGAAGCCGGAGGCGAGGGACACGGATAAACCCACCATATTCTCTATATCTGAATATAAAGCTTGCGAAGGGATTAGCGTCGAGATTCATACTCTCAACACAACCTTGCGTTGATCTCGACACTTCACGTCCCAAGCTAAATCGCATAGTATTGCATCGGAAAGGATAGCGACGGGTCAGTTTCATTACGCCGACCGACTAGTACCCAACGGCCGCCGCAAATGATCCACGACTCACCTAACGCAATGTGAAAGAGCCTTCTTTGCACGCTCATGCACCTTTCCCTTCAGCTCGCAGACATCATATCTTTTCGTCACGCTCTCTTTCAGAACAACACATCTGTAAAAGTCCAGACGGATCTCGCCCATATGACTCGTTTCCTTGTTCAAATCTTCGTCCTCGTCTTTACACGTCAATATCAATAATAATACCCTTATGGGGCGAGCGTACCTGTCAACTGCAGTCTGGAAAACATATATGGCCTCATAGATGTCGGCGAAGTAGATACACCGTTCACCGTGTTTCGTCGTTGTCCCGTTTTCGAGCGCTTGACAAATTTAGAGGATCGCAAACCGTCCGTGGTGATGCAGACGCTGAGGTTATCGTTCCGATCATCGGGTATGTCCATATGTTAATGAGAAATGCTGATGTGGGTTGTAGTCAATGTGCCGTGAAATCGGGATATACATAGAACGGAACAGACCTTGTCGGGCTGAGAGGCTACCCAGCATGTAACGGTGTTCTCCTCTAGGATGATATCTATTCCGTACTGAGTAAATTCTTGACCGTCGACTTCGATGAATGCAAAGATGTCGTTGAACTGCAGCATGGCAAGGCGCAAGGTTAACCGTTAGGGAAATTGTGGCTGAGGTGACTCTAGTAATATGTAATGAATGCCTTTCGCACTCTTACTACCACCACTGTACGATCTCGCATGGTCGCGTCTATCTCCCACATTGCAAGGCTAACCCTGGCTGGCCACGTCTGAGGCCCTCTATCGGTGATCAAATCTTTTCCTGTACCAATAATTTGCTACTATCGCGCGCGATCGACGAGTTAAACGCGCTCGTCGTGAACAACCTGGAACACTGTCAAGCACGTTTCATCGGCCCTCACAAAGATGTAAGTGATGAGGCCAAGTGTCCGATGCTTGAAATGATCCGCATCACAACTGCATGATGTGCTTTATCATTTATGCATCAGGTCCCTCACGTAAATAACTTCAGTGGTGGCCCGTTTCGATGCCAGCTAGTGTCTCATCCAAGCCTGAACACCCTGCCTCTGACTGTGGGACGACAATGGGCAACCCACGGCACAAGCGAAACACATCAGGTGTGCTGCGGCACGGTCGCCGTCATTGATGTGTGGGTAAGGTGCTGGTGCCGGGATGATTGTGGCTGTGGCTGTGGTCGTGTGGATGCCAATGACGGTCGGTACTGGTACTGGTAAATTATAATGGGGTGGCCCGAGTCGTCGTGGTCGTGTGGGTTCAGCTGCCTGGCACCTAATGGGATCGATAGACGTCAGTAATACATGTAGCTGCATTTGCACGGACCTCATGGGTAGCCGCAGCACGTCTCTTCCCCGTGGTTTCTCTCGTCATGGGCTGGGTGTCGTTCGTCGCATGTAGAACATTCAGATCCAGCGCGCGGATGCGTGGACAATGTCTATGATACCTCGTCGAATATAGCGGATTGCATCGATGACCCTTCATTCCCCACTGAAGTGGTAGGGTTAGCAACAAATGGCTGAAGTGGGGGTCCCTCAGCCTCTTGCTGTCGCCTGCGCTGGGACATGGTCAAGATGTGGCCCCCCAGACGAGGGGGTCGGGTAAGGAGAATGCTAGAACGACATCAGAGCCCCATTCGGTCCGCCCCCGTCTGTTTCTCCGCCCCGATCTTCCCCGCGTTCCTTCCACAGCTTGAACATCATTTGGATACTCTCCAGCGAGATGCTCACCGCTCGATGAGTCTCCACCCTCACGCGTCGGGACGGTGATGCGACGCTCCTCGACTGCATTCAGTATCCCCAGCCGTGCAGGCTCAGCAACTCCCCCGCCCCCCGACTCCGATACCGCATCCACCACAGGCTCTTATCCACCCACACTCGAGCGCAAGGACTCCAGTTCATCCCTCACCAAACTGCAGACCCCAGCTCAACCCGCTGTATCGACGCCCAGCCCTATTCCTGAATCGCCGATGCTGCAGCCTTATCTCCTGACCCCGCACCTGCTCTCCCGAAAGGGCCGTCCCCGCACCTCCCCTGCCCTGCCCATTCCAACTCTCGTCGTCAACGATCCTACAGACGATGCTCCGTCAGTCTTCACCGACGAGCCCGAGGAACTGTCAGTACCAGATACCCAGCCAGCACCTGCTTCTGAGGCAGCACCCGCTCCTGCACCAGCCTCCGCACCCTCCGCGCCCGCATCCAAACCATCCACTCCATCAGCACGTGTCTCCGCACCACACCTCCCGTGCAGCAACCCCCTGCATCATCCCAATTCGGGCACTTTGACATCCACCACGCCTCGTCTGCTGCATCCGCTACTAGCCCCGCAGTCCCACCTGAGACCGGTGAGAATCCTGCTGATGTCTGGGCAGAACACGCACGCGCCCGTGAAGCCGCTGCGTCTCCTGAAAGTCAAGGTGCACCCATACAGGAACGCATAGTGTCCCAGAAACAGTCTTTGTGGTCCTCCATTCGTAGGTCCGGATCGTCATCGTCATATGGTGCACCCATCGCACCGGCTGCGTTGCAGAGCAGGAAAGCGAGTCGCAGTTCGTTCCAGCCGCGCGAGCAGGAACTGCCCGGGAGTACCTATAACTGGAGAAATTCCAGCCATATTGGGTTCCATCCGGACGCCCCTGCTGCGTAGGTTTCCTGGACTTAATGTGTGCGATTGGAGTGTGAAACTGAAGGGTTGTTAGTGTCCAGCATGTCCCATTTGCTGGTTCCAAGCGTGCGCCAGCCCAACCGACTGTACCAAAGCAGGCTGCTGCGGCCCTCTCACCTGCTGAGACAGTCCATGTACCAGAGTAAGCTACGTCGTGTATGTATTTCTTACTGAGCTTGCAGGCCATTCGACCCACGTCCACCAAGAGACGACACGATGATGCCAGCAACGGAACCAGTAACAATTCCACTTCGCCCGTTCCAAGAGGTCATTTCGACCCGGTCAGTCATGAATGTCCTCTGGGGGATGGGCAGGTAGTTGACTCACCCCATAGACCCTTTCGTCAACCATCTGGATACAGTCTTGGCGATCATAGGGACTACCTCAGCAAGGCAGAGTACGCACTTCCCCGAAATTCTACCACACTTTTCTTAACATCTCTTTTCAGTGACCGTCGTCCCGTCGTATCCCGTCAACGCCACCAATCGATACCTCTTTCCGCTCCGTCACCCAGCCAACTCCCCGATGGGCACAACCACCCTAATTCCACATCAACGGATCCGCAAGGAACTACAGCTACGGGTCAGTCACGACGCCCTACGCTGATCGCGGATGGTTCGAGTACATACAGGTACTTCGGCAACCCCTCGTAAAAGCGCAGCGACGGATCTCGATCGGCGAAACTTTTTCAAACTCGATCAGGTAACCGGTGCGATTGATGCGGTGGACAGTGTACCGGAGGGATGCGAAATATGGATTAGGCCGAGCTACAAGGGGATGGGATGGAGGAGACACAAGACGCCCGGACGGCCTGTCATTCATTGAGTGGACCATAGGTATTGTCGGATTCTAAACGAGCTGCCTTTCGATGATCTGCCTCTGTCGGGAGAAGACGATAGTGCGTTCTCGTACCTACCTCGTTGATATCGGTGGTGTTCATGTTTTTACAGGGCTCGATGACGTGTACAGATACTGGTCCTTTGTTGAGATACACCCTGCTCATGTCGTTCTTACACGTCCGTCGACACAGGAGGCCGCCGACGCTCTTCATTGGTCCTATACCGATCGGCTTCTTGCGCATCCCCAGCCAGGAGGAATGACAGCAACTCATCAGACTACTCAATGGTGCGGCGTCCATTCTACATTGTCTTGCCGTTTCTGATAGTTCCTCTACAGATCCTGGTCAGCAATCCGGTCTTCCATACACGCGCATGGTCGCGCGAATCCTATTACGAGTCGGTACGTTTTGTTTTTGCATCGACTGCATGGAATGACTGTCTTATCTTGTACACTACGCGCAGCACATTGGCACCAGGTGCACCTCAGGCCGCACAGACTTCTACCCCGCGACATCAGCCATATGCACACTGCAAGGTACACGCCGATCTTGCGCACGGTGCTGGAAATCGTCGTCGGCATACTATGACCTAGGGATCCCGTTCCTCTTCGTCGACAGAGCGAGATACAGTAGTCATTTTGACGTGGAGAACAACAGAGCTACGCCGAGCAGCGCTCCACTATTCGTCATCGGCGCATGTGCATGTCTCGTGGTGAGGGCCGCATCCATGTTTTTGAAAGTTATTCTCATCTCCTAACCACAGTCGGCCATCATCCTCAGTGCCTCGGTGATGTTCATGACCCTGCCAGAATTTGATAGTATAGCCCGGATTGGAGGTGTGGTCGCCATTTCATGATGCCCTGTGCTGAGCATGATCACATCTTTCGTATCTATTTTCCGGTATAAATCAGAAATGGCACAGGGTGCCGCACAAACCGCTGGAGAAGGCTTTGTTCTGCTTCCTGTAAGCGTTATCCCTTGTTCACGGCTCTGTCCCTCAGTCACTGACGACGGATAAGTTTCAGCGCCGAAGCATCATGCTTTCGCTTCCGCTCGTGTTCCTTGCGTATTCTGTCGCTGGATTCATCACGGGCGTCGTCGTATACTCGTTTAGGAGTGCTACCATCAACTTTGCTCATGCAGGAATGCCTGTCGCTGCGAAGTTTGATGAGTATGCGCGGTGGATGGTGATTGGTGTTCTTGGAGCTCTGACGGAGTGTTGATCGCTTCTGTAATGGTCTCGAGGAGGTAATTAAGTGATCTGTGTATCAGTAGGTTCATGATATATCTTTTCTTCCTCATGACAACTTTGTATGCGACCGGGTTCCTCAGCGGAACTGGTTGAAAACTTTGCGATGGCTGGAGCTCGGACTTCTAAGGCACTGTTTCCAAGTTTGCAGTAGGATTTACATATTATACGGTGATAATAACGGTCTTTGAAATGTACTTAGTACTTGACTCGACAGCTATGTTAGCATAATAACACACTGCTTCTCATAAGCACACACACTAATGCGTCTGCAAATCAGTTGCCGTGTCTTGCACAATGAATTGCATGGCGAGAACAAAACATTGTAGCTCACTAGCGCCCATGGCCCCAGATGGTATGAGCGAGGCGATGCACTGATACCTCGTGTCATCCGTGCGACGCTTGCAAATCTCAGCCTTGTGCCCTAACCACCACCTACCTCTACTTGACACGCCACTTTTTCGCGATCACCATGGTTCTTCAACCCACTACTAGGAGGTTTCAGCCTCGCTCAAGTTCCAACGCGAGTAAGTTTAGGCTCAATATCATGGATAGATCGGATAGTACTAGTGACCGAACACTCTAGTAGGCGACTCTATGGGAAGTATCCCTCGGATGGGCCCTGCGATCGCCAGAGAGCACTTCGATCGCATTGGTCGTTTTAGAGTCCTTGTCATCGGCAGATCCAATGCTGGTAAAACAACACTCTTACAGCGCATTTGCAACACCACCGAGCTCCCGGAGGTCTTCAATCCCGATGGAACAGAGGTATGGCTATATTGTCTCACATCATAATTTATCATGCATTATGTCAACTTACTGAAACATGCCAATTCCCAGATTGATCATAATGCTGTGCAGGGATCTCTGGAGGTGTGTTCATGACCTGCCCGTTACACCAAGTCACTGACTGTCATCAGCGAGGAGAACATAACATTGAAAATCAATTGATTTTTCGGCGCAATACAGGTTTCATCTTTCACGACTCCAGAGGATTTGAGGCTGGTTCCGAGGAGGAGTTAAAGCTGATGAAGAGATTTCTCATGGACCGTGCAGCCACAACGAAATTAGAAAAGCGAATCCATGCAATATGGTAAGGTTATACTATAACTGAGAGATAGCTGATCCTCAATGGCTGCAGGTATTGTATTCCATTGACAGATTCTGAAAGGCCAATTGTGGCTGCAGAAGAGCTCTTCTTTAATGAATGCAACACAGGAAATGGTGAGATAGTCTGTTATGGTAATAGCACAGGGATTCTGAAAATACATGGGATAGTTCCTGTGATTGTGGTGTTGACCAAGGCTGATGCCATGGAAATAGAGGCAATTGGGCAGCTCAGGGATAAAGGGTTGACAATGAAAGAAGCAAGGCCACAGGCAGGGGAATTAGTCAAACAGCTACTGATACAGGTGAAGAAACAGGTTGAAGACCAGTTGGCAGAGTGCAAGCACTGTCCTAAAGACTGTTTGGTACTGTCTGGGGGGTATCAATGCATTTAGGTGTAGGCTTGTGCTGACTTCTCTTATTTGTGCAGGTATGAATAAAGCAAATGCAGATTGTGACCCACTTCTAAGGTGCACAGTCAATGCATTGGATGATATGGAAGTGCAACGGCTTCTGATATCAGCGCAACAAGTCAATTTCAATCTAAACATTGAATATGCTATCAAGTAAGAAGGTTACCTTCCTGTGGCTGTTACATGATGGAGCTGTGATCATTTGTAGATACATAATGAAGAAAGCAGATGGTCCATTTGACGAAACAGAACTGGAATTGGGGATTTTGGATTGGATGCCATATCTACAGGTATTGTCACCATTGGTATTGCTTATCATATTAATGGAGTTCTGTTTATAGGTGATTGGTTGTCTGGTGAATGCAATGGAAGGCAGCTAATCATAAAATGGTACATGGATTACTATTATGGCCTGTTGCCTTGGCAGAGAGTGAGTGATTTCATAGCAGGTCCAGCTGGGTGTCTTCTCACTGTCTTCACCCTCACTTTGGTCCTGTTGCCTTGGCAGAAAGTGAGCAACTTCATGGCAGGTCCAGCTGGGTGTCTTCTCACTGTCTTCACCCTCACTCTGGTCCTGTTGCCTTGGCAGAAAGTGAGTGACTTCATGGCAGGTCCAGCTGGGTGTCTTCTCACTGTCTTCACCACAACTCTGGTCCTGTTTCCTTGACAGTTTGTGAGTGATTTCATGATTGGTCCAGCTAGGTGTCTTCTCACTGTCTTCACCCTCACTCTGTTCCTGTTTCCTTGACAGTCTGTGAGTGATTTCAAGGCAGATCCAGCTGGGTTTCTTCTCACTGTCCTCACCCTCACTCTGGTCCTGTTTCCTTGACAGAGAGTGAGTAACTTCATGATAGGTCCAGCTAGGTGTCTTCTCACTGTCTTCACCCTCACTCTGGTCCTGTTTCCTTGACAGTTTGTGAGTGATTTCATGATTGGTCCAGCTAGGTGTCTTCTCACTGTCTTCACCCTCACTCTGTTCCTGTTTCCTTGACAGTTTGTGAGTGATTTCAAGGCAGATCCAACTGGGTTTCTTCTCACTGTCCTCACCCTCACTCTGGTCCTGTTTCCTTGACAGAGAGTGAGTAACTTCATGATAGGTCCAGCTGGGTTTCTTCTCACTGTCCTCACCCTCACTCTGGTCCTGTTTCCTTGACAGTTTGTGAGTGATTTCATGATTGGTCCAGCTAGGTGTCTTCTCACTGTCTTCACCCTCACTCTGGTCCTGTTGCCTTTCCAGGAAGTTAGTATTTTCATGGCAGTTCCAGCTGGGTGTCTTCTCACTGTCTTCACCCTCACTCTGGTCCTGTTGTCTTTCCAGGAAGTTAGTGTTTTCATGGCAGTTCCAGCTAGGTGTCTTCTCACTGTCTTCACCCCCACTCTGGTCCTGTTGCTTTGACAGTCTGTGAGTGAATTCATGGGAAGTCCAGTTTGTTGTCTTCTCACTGTCTTCACCCCCACTCTGGTCCTGTTGCTTTGATAGTCTGTGAGTGAATTCATGGCAGGTTCAGCTGTGTGTCTTTTCATTGTCTCTACCCCCACTCTGGTCCTGTTGGCTTGACAGTGGGTGAGTGAATTCATGGCAGGTCCAGCTGAGTGTCTTCTCACTGTTTTCACCCTCACTCTGGTCCTGTTGTCTCAACAGTCTGTGAGTGATTTCATGGCTGGTCCAGCTGGGTGTCTTCTCACCATCTTCACACTCACCCTGGTCCTGTTGCCTTGCCAGGAGGTGAGTGATTTCATGGCAGGTCCAGCTGGGTGTCTTCTGACTGTCTTCACCCCCACTCTGGTTCTGTTGTCTTGACAGAGAGTGAGTGATTTCATGGCAGGTCCCACTGGGTGTCTTCTCACTGTCTTCACCCTCACTCTGGTCCTGTTGCCTTGGCAGAGAGTGAGTGATTTCATGGTAGGTCCAGCTGTGTGTCTTCTCACTGTCCCCACCCCACTCTGGTCCTGTTGCCTTGACAGTGGGTGAGTGGTTTCATGGCAGGTTCAGCTGGTTGTCTTATTACTGTCCTCACTCCCACTTTGGTCTTGTTGCCTTGACAGGCTGTGAGTGATTTCATAGCAGGTCCAGCTGGGTGTTTTCTCATTGTATTCACCACCACTCTGGTTCTGTTGTCTTGACAGTGGGTGAGTGATTTCATGGCAGGTCCAGCTGGGTGTCTTCTCACTGCCTTCACCCCCACTCTGGTCCTGTTGGCTTGACAGGTGGTGAGTAATTTCATGGCAGGTCCAGCTGGGTGTCTTCTCACCATCTTCACCCTCACTTTGGTCCTGTTGCCCTTTCAGGAAGTGAGTGACTTCATGGCAGGTCCAGCTGGGTGTCTTCTCACTGTCTTCATCCCCACTCTGGTGCTGTTGCCTTGACAGTTTGCAAGTGATTTCATGGCACATCCAGCTGGGTGTTTTCTCACTGTCTTCACCCTCACTCTGGTCCTGTTTCCTTGACAGTTTGTGAGTGATTTCATGATTGGTCCAGCTAGGTGTCTTCTCACTGTCTTCACCCTCACTCTGTTCCTGTTTCCTTGACAGTCTGTGAGTGATTTCAAGGCAGATCCAGCTGGGTTTCTTCTCACTGTCCTCACCCTCACTCTGGTCCTGTTTCCTTGACAGAGAGTGAGTAACTTCATGATAGGTCCAGCTAGGTGTCTTCTCACTGTCTTCACCCTCACTCTGGTCCTGTTTCCTTGACAGTTTGTGAGTGATTTCATGATTGGTCCAGCTAGGTGTCTTCTCACTGTCTTCACCCTCACTCTGTTCCTGTTTCCTTGACAGTTTGTGAGTGATTTCAAGGCAGATCCAACTGGGTTTCTTCTCACTGTCCTCACCCTCACTCTGGTCCTGTTTGCTTGACAGTCTGTGAGTGATTTCATGGCCGGTCCAGCTGGGTGTCTTCTCACTGTCCTCACCCCACTTTGGTCCTGTTGCCTTCACAGAAAGTGAGTGAATTCATGGCAGGTCCAGCTGGGTGTCTTCTCACTGTCTTCATCCCTACTCTGGTTCTGTTGCCTTGCCAGGAAGTGAGTGACTTTGTGGCAGGTCCAGCTGGGTGTTCTCTTACTGTCTTCACCCTCACTCTGGTCCTGTTGCCTTGACAGTCTGTGAGTGAATTTATGGCAGGTCCAGTTGGGTGTCTTCTCACTGTCTTCACCCCACTCTGACCATGTTGTCTTGACAGAAAGTGGGTGATTTTATGCCATGTTCAGCTGGGTGTCTTCTCACCATCTTCATCCCCACTCTGGTCCTGTTGCTTTCACAGAGAGTCAGTTATTCCATGTCAGGTCCAGCTAGGTGTTTTCTCACGATCTTCACTACCATACCACTGTGTTCTTACCTTGCCAGGAAGTGAGCAGTTTCCTCTTGGGTCCAGCTGAGTACCTTTTAATTGTCTATCACTCTCATTCTGGTCCAATTATCCTGATAGTGTGTGAGTAAATCTGTACTACATCTAGCTGTGTACCTTCTCACTACCTGTAACCCCACTTGGGCATTGTCATATTTACAGCTGGTGAGTATTTTCACCTCAAATCTGCCTGGATATGATTCCTCATTGGCCCACTGTCTTTACTATCATCCATTTTCTTGATAGAGAGTGAGTGACTTAATCCCAGGTCTAGCTTTGCATTTTCTCACTGTTATTATTCCCACCATGATCTTGCTGTGTCAACAGAAAGTGAGTGATTTCATGTATACTATTGTACTATCATACCAATGTCCTGCTTTTGCATTCCTTCAGCAAGTCAGTCAATTTCCATCATTAGCATTTTGTGGCCATTATTGTGCACTTTTCTCACATTACTTCTTTAGGATGTTAGTCATCCATATCTCCTTTACGCTGCTTATCCTTTAAATATTTTACATTTTCCAGGCAGTAAGTTATCATTTTCTCATTCACTGATATGTTTCCATGTGTTCCCTTAGAATCTGGTATGTTCTTGTTTTCTGTCCATCATATCTCCATCACATCCCCCACATAGAATGTCAGTCAATTTTTCATTGGTTTATTCTTGGCTTATGGTTGTCTTTGCAACAAAGAGAATACATTTTATTGATAATTTTCAACTACCTGTTTTGTGCCCACCTCACATGAAGTCTTTGGAGAAGTGCATAATGCATGGTGCTGGTGAGTCACATCTAGTTCTTGTCCACAATTTCTAAATTTGTCAAAGGATGTATCCTCATCTTTGAGTACTCCTACTTCTATTTACAAGCAAAAGGAGATCAGAAGAACATCATTGCACTTGCAGTCAATGAATACCAAGAGCCTAGCCCTAGCATTCAAGATACTATCATTGTGGCCCTTCAACACACTATCCAGGAATATAATAGAGATCATACCAAATTACAGCAGGCCATTTTTGATATCATTGTGGCAAACCGCATGTGTAAGTTTGTATTATTTATAAAACACATGAAATTTTGAATCAAGTTTTGTCTAGCAAACAAATTCAATTTGGTACAGCAGCCAGAAAATCAGGCTTGATCAAATCAGATTTTTTTGATTGATAAGTAAGCTTCCGCCCATTCTATGATTCCAAATTCTATGTATATTAAAACCTCTATCTAGTACAAAGCAATTTCTCCTTTTATAACAATATCAACTATCTAAATAAACTGTGTTTTGTTGAAGGGAGCATATCCCTCATGGTTTTTGAATTTTATTTTCCTCATGCACAGTACATTCTATAGGTTATGAGGGACTGTAGGTGTACTCTAGGTTTGAAATTTTAGCTTGTGCCTCCTCTGCTCAAGGTATGGCCTTCCTAGAGGGCCCCCCTGGCACACAATGGAAGTCACACTAATGCCAGGTGTGGTCAATCAATACAGCTGCATGTGGACATTATACAGCCTGTGGTGGAATTATAATTACAAAATTGGGAGGTCCCAGTTCAAATTTCAGACAAAATGGTGGTTGGAATAATATTCTACAGGTGATGCAAGCATACTTGGGTACTGGAAAGGCATCTTATTAGAAAATATTCTGCAATACTTGGGACCATTCCCATCATCTTCAGGGACCTTAAAAACCCCAATAATAACTCTTTCAACATCCTTATACCACTCTGTTTGGGTATAGATTGCCTTCTATGAGAGAGTTAGGATATGCTAAAGAGTAAATAAGATTCACAGGATGCTTCTTGAAGATGATGAAATTCAGAAATGGATGGGAGAAGTATTTGCAAGGTTCAACAGTCTATGCACAAGCAGTCAAATTGGCTACTTGGAGACAGGGCCAACAGTAAAGATATGGAACAAGATGATGGAAGCCTATTTCAGGGCTAGGCACTCCATTGGGGCTCTGCATCTTCTTGAGACTATGATAGATGCTGAAAGCACTGACAAGACCTCCAAGGTATTTATTTGCCCTACTTTGAATTCATAGCTCACCATTAATTTCTGCAGCAAAAAAGCTTTCATTTGAAGTCCTGCATCATCTGCATTCACAACCATCATTAACAGCTTCTGCAATCCAACCACATTGCCAATCACTGCACCTGATTCAACAAGCATTACAAATGTGCACTCTTGGTTCAATTGCCTGTTTCTACAGCCAACCACAGCCCCTGGCTCATTCACTTCTACTCCTGAACTAATGCAGCCACACCAACAGACATGGAATGTGGTGCTTCCCCACTCTTACAAGCATCTGCTTCAGACAAATCACACTTCCAGGATCTCAACAAGTTATCCAATACTCTGGTTGAATGCACCCCCAAAGATAAGTTGGGCACCAAGCCCCTATGGTCAATGGTGCTCAATGCTAACATGCACTTCCTAGTAGAGCAAGCAGTCTTGTCAGATGATGAGGAACTTTCCCACTCCTCACTTCACACAACAGATCTCTGTTGAAGTCGCATGTGCACCCGGCATAAACCATCAATGAAGTGCACACAAGACTGCAACCCATTTTAGTGTAGACTTAGTAATAGTCCTCTTTAGAGTAGATGTTACATGTCACACATCACAATGTTTGTTGTATATAAACAGCGTTCATCGCTTATATAATATAACAGCTCTTGACCAGCTACCGCTATCATCTCAGCTTGTGCCCTCCACATAACAGGTGAGCAGGAGTAGCAGTTCCTCTACGTACATAGGTATTGCTTCAACAGGTTATGAGCCCTGTGAGTGCACTGTGTGCAGCAATGCACCAGACAGCGCTCCAGCTCCCTGTAGCGTCGCTTTAACTAGCTTGACGCTGTGGAAGACAGTGAGCTCCTAGTTGAGCCCCTGCACAGCCACAAGGCAAAGTTCGTCAATGATTTGTGCCAGTCAGTGAGCTCCTTAGTTGAGCACCTGCACAAGCGAAGTTTGTTGACGACTTGCACTGGCTGACCCTAGTCATGAGTTAGCTTTGATACATGGTACGACCGTCTCAAGCACAATGGACACGAGCTCGTTTGCATTACTCTGTGCATCGATATCTTTCAGACCCTTGCAGATGCTCTAAGGTGCTTGATTAATAACAATTTACCTGAGTTAAAGAACACTTACACCAATAATATTTGTTCGTGCATTCTTCCTCTTGCCTGCAGTTTCAAACATGGCAGTTATTTCCAAACAGATAGTCTCTGCAGGAGGAGGGTGGTAAGCCATGTGTGCCCACTGTTCGCGCTGGGCTTCATATTGTAAGTGCTGTGAACTGTAACTGGTAGAGTTCGGTGGAAGAGTGTTCACACGACCTGGAGCTGCTGGTTGTGCCAGCTGAGGGGTCTGGTTCCAAGCAGATGGAACATGCACAGCTGGGCCAGCCAAGGACAATGCACGTGGTAAGGGAGGAGGGAGCGACTGTGGGTGGCCAGGGGATATTGGCTGATGAGCTGGAGTGAAATTGAAATGGGGGGATGGCAGCTGGGGGGGGGGCATGAGCGCTCCCAAATTGCCAGGGTTCGGTACAGCATTTGACATAGCCAGAATGGGGGGAGGGTTGACTGAAGCTACAAATATGTCAGCGTGTCCACAATCACAGTAACATTGAAATGAATGTACCCTTAGATTGTGCTGCACTTATGCACTGGCATATGGACTGTGGATTGGGCAACACTGAGGATATATTAATTTGAGTCTTATAAATAAGATTTGGACACACACCATTTATATTCTGTGCTTGAACAGTGGTAGCGGGCTTGTTCTTGTACCACCTGTAGCATGCCCTGCATACGAACTTCCCGGGTTGAGCAGGATCATAGGCAGCAACATAGTGGCAGGGATCCCCTTTCTGGATGGGTGCTTGACACCTAGACCGCTGGCAGACTCTATCTTCTCTGGCAAATGTGTCTTCTGTAAACTGTGTGACAATGTCGGGGGTGGATGCTTGTATTGTAGCACTGTGGTGATGAGATAATGGTGCCTGAAAATGAAGGTATAAGAATGGCAGAGAATAGTTTAAATATTGCGCAAATGGCTGGGTGGTCACATAATGTACCTACTTTGTCCCATCTTACACGGCCACCCGAAGGTGAAAATTGGCCAAGTGTCATGGGCCAGTGGACAGGAGCCCACGGATGGAGTATCACTGAGTAATACGGGTGGGCTACACACTATGATTTTGTTACCATGTGATATGGGTGGGCTATGGTAGTAGTTAAGGAGGGGTTATGGTAGGGATATAGGAATTGTCATCATGTCATGTTGGTGGGCCGCAATCTTACTGGGTGCACATTAATGGATGAGCCCATATTTACTGGAATGCAAAGGTATGGGGTGGGCTAGCAAAAATAGATACTACTGCATACAGTAGGAACTAATCTAATCAACCTACCAGCAGAACTGGCTTCATTACTGCGGGTGAACTACTGGGGTTGACTACTTACCATTGATGGACTACTATAGCCAACTATACACAGGCATCACACACCGCGGGATTACTACAAACCACATGCCCACTATGGACCCACTACTAACCACGGGTTAACTACCTGTGCAGGTTAGGTTGGCCAGCAGTTGACTACACAGTGGGGGTTGACTACCCGGTGGAGTAACTCTCCACTGTGGGTTGACTACACTGTGGTTGCACTACCAACCCAGGGGTGACTGCCCATTGTGGGTTCACTCCCACTGCAGAAACCACGGGTTCAATACTTACCGTGGGTTACTTTCCCACCACAGATTAGCTAGTGACTGTACAGCACAGGTCAACTACACAGCAGAGTACTCACCACGGGTTCGCCACCTGCTACAGGTTACACTGTGGATTCAATACAGACCACAGGTTATCCACCCACTGTTTACTACACAGCAGGGGTTAACTACCAAGTGGAGTGACTCTCTACTGAGGGGTGACCAACCATTCTGGGTTGGCTACCCACTCCAAATGAAACCATGGGTTCGACACAGATTAGCTGGCTATTGCTGTTGACAGTACAGCACAGGTAGAGTACACAGCAGAGTACCCATTGTGGGTTCAATAAATGCCGCTGGGTAGTTACCCAATGCAGGTTATCTACCCACTGCTGTTGAATACATATCAGGGGTTGACTACCCTGTAGAGTGACTCTCAACCGTGGGTTGAATAGTAACTGCAGTTACACTACAAACAACTATTTACTGAGGGGTGACCACCCATTGTGGCTTTGCTCACTGTAGGTGATACCGCAGATTCACACATATGGTGGGTTAGCTACCTACCCAGGATTGGCTAGCCACCACTGTTGACTACACAGCACAGGTTGACTACCCAGTGGAATGAGTACCCACCGTGGGTTGGTCATCAACCACGGTCCCAGTTGCAACCACTACCTACCCATGGTTGGCCACCCACTGCATATGATACCATGGGTTAGCTATCCACTGCTGTTGATTACACAACACAGTTTGACTACAGTGGAGTGAGTACCCACCGTGGGGTGATGCTAAGGGTTGCCACCATGCATCATCCAGGGACAATCTTTTATAACCAGTGGACTAAACTCTGCCCTTAATGTACTATCGACACCAGAGATGGAAAACCTACTCAGCATTTATGCACAGTAGTTGACAGGGAATATCTTCTCCAATTCCGTGACATTGGTATTGGTTAGAGTGGAACCTTGGTTTTTGACCGCAGGTAAAGTTCATACCGCGGGTTGTTATAACACTATGCAGTGAGCAACAGCTGGGTGTAGCATGAGTGGGCTGACACGCATGTCACATTGACAGGCAGATACAACATGGTCCCATGTGATACGAGTGAGCCGAAATAATTGTCCCCTAAGGTACTGGTGAGCCCATATGCCATCATCCCGAGTAGCACGAGTGGGCTGAAACTTTGAGATGCCAATAGAATATGAATGGGCCCCTATTATACCATCCCATGTTACATAGGCAGGCTGCTATTACATCGTCCCGTGTAATATGAGTGAGCCGAAATCACATTCACCTAAGGTATAGGTGAGCCCATATTCCATTATCCCAAGTAGCACGAGTGGGGTGACACATGGATGTTGCCATGGGATATGGATGGGCCCATATTATGTCATCCCATCTGACATGGGCGGGCTGCTATTACATAGTCCCATGTAATACGAGTGAGCCGAAATAACAAAGTCCCTAAGGTACAGAGGAGCCCATATTCCATCATCACGAGTAGCAAGAGTGGGCTGAGGGTTGATGGTTCCAATGTGATACGGGTGAGCCCATATATGATGCCACCATCCCATGTAGCACAGGTGGGCTTTGAATAGCCTGTCCCTTATCATGTATGTCAGCCAAAATAGCAATGTCCCCTGAACTGTGGGGGGCCCATATACATTAAGGTCGTGTAGCATGAGTGAGCTTACATTATGATGTTCTCATGTGATATGGATGGGCTATTATTACCTGGTTCCATGTGATATGGGTCAGCCCAGGTAGAACAGTCACTAGGGTATAGGTGAGCCCATATTTCATCATACCAAGTAGCACGGATGGGCTAAGATTTGATCTGTCCAATGGAATATGGGTGAGCCCATGTAAAATTGCATCATCCCATGAGTCAAGGGTGGGCTATGAATCATTTGTGACCTGGAATACGGGTGAGCCAAAATACCACCGGAATGTAAATCAAAGCAGGGCCCATAATATCTAGCCCCATTGACATGGTAGGCTGACATATGGTGTTTCCCTCTAATGTGGATTGGCCAATAGATAACTGGCTGAGAGTGATGGATGGGCTGACAGAGTCTGGTACATAGGCATAAGGTGAGCCAAAGATGGCCATGGCAGGAGAATGCAGCTGACAGAAGCCACAGTGTTACAGTAAATACAAAGTAGGATATCAGAAAAATGAGCCGGAAGCACAATCAAGACAATAATGATTTCCCTCTGAAGACCCACGGGACTTTATAGGGCATGTGTTCAGTGGTGGGCAAATAATGATAAGGAGAAATATGGATCATCAAAATATCAATAAGTTAGGTTAGACATGTCCAGAAACATAATAAGCAACCATGCAGCAGCTGCAGCAACATGATAAGCATTATCATTTCTAAAATTCCACTCCATGTGTATTTATTAATTCGCTTAGGAAGAGATGTCAATAGTGAAATGCATCTGTTCTATCAACTCCTCTGCACCTTACAGTATGGTAGGCCTCAGCAACCTCTCCACACTATCAATCCTCATCCAATCCACACACCTTGGAACATTTGCCCAATGGTGAATGTTATCCCTCATGTAGTAGGTCAAACAGTACTGGTTTCCTTCTACAGTGTTTACACTGTGCCTAAGAAGCCTCTGGAGAATGTGACCACGGTACCAGGCTTGTACACCAGCTCAATGCCAAGGGTAGGGATGGCCATGATACAGTCAGTGTATTCACCCACATTTACTATAATATCATACCAACTGGCATGGGATTGGGGATCATGGTGGAGGGGGGTGCACTGGTTCACAATAAATGAAATATTGGTAAACACAGTGGGCCAGAGGGATAAGGCCTGGTTCATGCCGAGGTCGTTTGTGGAAGACCAATCTTCCAATAAACTAATTCCTCACATACCATCCTCATACAGCTGTGGATGCATGATTGATAATGCACCTGATATAATGGAGGTCAGCTGCACCATATCTTGCAACCACTGGAAACCTGCGGCTGTATTGAGGTCTGCAGAAATGGAAGCATTTTCATGCTGAATATGATATTATCAATTAATTCATGGCAGGAATGGTAAGCACACACATAATGACCCATTTGATGTCTTGCAGGAGAAAGCTCTAAACAACTGGTCACACGGGTCTGTTCCGAATGAAAGTACCTGTCAAGTCCGGGTCTACTCTGGTAGGGGGTCCAGTCAAGTCCGGACGAAAGCGGACAAAGGACAAGGGCAGGGGGCTGGACAAGAGGTTAGTCCAGCCGGAGTTGGTGACTGCTTGGATTCAATGACTAAGGATAACAAGTGTTGATCCCTTGCGTAGGTTCCGGTCAAGAGGAGACGGAGACGGAGATGGAGATGGACAGGAACTGGAGTAGATGACTATGGTTGATTTCAGACTGGGGTATACATAATAAACTACAGAGTACTTATACTAAGTAAGAACTAGGGATGAGTATTTTCAGTGACAAGTAAACAGCCTAAAGGTGGACAAGGAGCGACCAGAGTAAGGACTAGGTCAGGTCCGGGTAAAATAAAGTCAGGTCTGGTGAAAATGATACAAGGCAAAGGATATAACAGGTACATGGAGAACTCACGTCAAGGCAGGGTAGACAGTGAGGTGTAGTAAGGACTGAATAGGGATTAGACCAAGGGTCATACTTAACGGAAGTATATCTGTGCAACCATGACCGGAGTAACTGTGATGAGCGACCGGAGTTGAGCTGTAGAGCTGCGATGCGACCAGAGTGACCGGATAGGACCCGGAGTTGGACATGGTCGTAACAGTACCGCGGGTCATTGCGCCATGTCCGGCCAGTTATACTGGTGGACAGTTGTGTATGGAGTGGACCTAATGCCTGCAAAATATTTGTCTACAGGGATTATAGAAGATTATGAACAGAAGAGGTATTAAATCATACCTGTGTTGGGCGTGCCAAGGCACCAGGGAGATACCACAAAGCTACAGTTCCCCCCTCCCCCAAAATCACTGCTGGTTCATCAATAAGACCTGAAATAGTAGCAGGGAACTTGTTAAGGAAGGTTTGCTCCCTATCTGCAATGGTCCCAGGCTCCATGGATGCCAATGATTCAGCAAGCCAGATGAGGTCAACACCACAGTCAACTGGACAAAGATGAGTACTTGAGGAAATGGGCATGGAGGAGGCATACTGCGATAATTATATGTGGTAACCAAAGTGGCTACCATCTGGTGCATCCCAACGGAAAGGTTGACTGGGAGGTTAAGGGGAATTTGAGGTGCCGTGGTCCCAGAGTCAGGGAAAGCCAAGCAACAGAAGTGGTGTCACATATAACCAGAAACTTGATGAGATAGCTGGTAGTTGGTTGGGTAAGACACAGGAGCAGCCATGAAGGGGAGAGAGATGAGACCCAAGCAAAGCTGGGATACTGAACAATATTTATATGGAGACCACAGGTAGATGGCAGCAGGGTGGTGGCTATGGATAATCAACAAAGTTCAAACCAATAAATAAATTATATAGGAAAAATAAAGAAATGGAACGGAATTTACAATGTTGGGATGGTGCCAATATGAATACATTCACATCAAGTTGGAGATCAGCTGTGGGTGGAACCCACATCGGTGGGCATTGAGTGGTAAAACCTACCATTACTCCAAAAGGAGAAATTCAATGAATCAATAGAATTTCAAATGTTACCAGAATTACCCTGTTGGTGTGTTGCCCAGCTGTGGTGACAGATTGGAAAATGATGATGCCATATCAGTATACAACATCAATTCCACATATATAGCGACCACGGTTGTATTCCACCATGGTGAGATTAGGCATCTAATTGAAATCCAATCATTCACTCATATGCTAATAACAAGGGAACAATAAGGTGTCAATTTCCTGACAAATTCTGTGTTTTATATTTGGCTATCATAGCAGACTACATATA
>Ga0307518_10000067_pt1 | contig 71127 bp, 86 predicted proteins | sample 25_EM_MG_FD_203889 | JGI IMG/M metagenome (GOLD analysis project Ga0307518, IMG submission 203889) | Populus trichocarpa ectomycorrhiza microbial communities from riparian zone in the Pacific Northwest, United States - 25_EM | ecosystem: Host-associated > Plants > Roots > Unclassified | place...
CCCCTCCTCAGCACATCCTCTCTGGACACCGCGGAGGTAAACCACCACTCGCACTTTTTCGTAGTCCTTTGTTGGTGTTGTGTTTGGGTTATTGTTCTGACCCAAATCCACACTTTGACTCACAGCGTGCTGGTTAATTTACAACAACCCTGACAGGTAGAGTGCAAGCAGGTACGTCGACTGCCATCATAACCTCAACATGATCGGGGGGAGTCGCAGGCTGCAATCGGGGTGTAGGTAAGCTTGGTTCTGGATGAGAGACAAGGCCATGTCCATCCTTCAACTCCTTGGAATCTGGGTTATCGGCACATGTCGACCCATACATCACTTTGCATGGTGAGATGTGTAAGAGGTAGACTGGCCTCACTATTACAGTGGGGTCAAACCCTATGCAAAGACGGGGGCCAAACATGACGGTCGCGAGAATGGTAACCAAATTGGATGGATTGCGATGGATGTCGAATGGTGGAGAAATGGAACAACCAGAGCGATCATAAAAGTGAACACGCAATTGTCCACCCATAATAGATAAGGCCAACACAAAACGCCTCCAGGGTTGATCGAGGAAAACAAGATACGCCTTGGTGTGGAGTGTTTTCGTGAGGCGGGAAGACGGTGTCCAAACTTGGCTGCTATACTCGGCGATGACTTTGGGGCTCATCCATGATATGGAGTCTAAGGGAAGATCTATTTTTTGGATGAAAATGCATCCAACCTGCAATAAAAAGCGAACATACCTGATTTTTCAATGAGAATCATATCCGGCTTACGATGATAAGCACCAGCTCCCTCAACATTGCCGGGCATACGGCGAGTGCTGTATGAACCCAACCAATAACGCTCGGCAACAGATGAACTGCGCGAGTGTGCTTCTGCTGTGAGAGCTGGCCGAATAGCTTGCACAATTGCATTGAAAAGTGCTGAAAGGTGGATCTCTTGCCATCCACTCTTGCTATCTGCATCTGAAGGTGGCATGGCATCCTTGGGTAAGGGCCAGTTCCAAGCGTTGTCGTAGAGTGGGATGTTGTGATCATTCGGGTACTTCTGGGAGATCCTGGGGTGATGCCTTAATATTGTGCTCCGTGGAACTGTCAACTTGTCTGGAGACGGAATATCGATGGCAGCAAAACCTGAAAAGATCCTGTCCAAAAGGAATCCAAGACATTTGTCACGAGAAGTGTTGGCGTTGGTGTCGACGACGATTGCTCCTTGAAGTTCTTGAGTTGTAATCCTGTCCATCATCGCTACAGAGCGACCACCCTTAGGCACAGGATAAGACCCTAATTTGTGTATTGCGTCTACAGTACGGAACCTTTTGTCTAACATAGAGAATCGAGGAGATGGAGTGAAGAATGAATGTACCGAAAATGTACCCGAAGTTTCTCATCCACGGCCTACTCCGCTATTTATAACGACAAAGGAAAGTAACTATTCTTATCAAAATACTTGTTAAGGAAAAATTCCCGGGAATGTTCGAAACTGTTGGAAGCAGTGAGGCGCGCATCTGCGCGTTGGCCAAAATGCGGGATGAGGTTTGCATAAGCCCTGATCTGGGAAACCGGAATAACATCTCCCAGGCGCTGTCCACTCGAGCGCAGAGCTCTCTTGAGAACGTGAAGCTGAGTTGCCGGATCCCGTTGAGTGCCTGCTTGTGGGACAATATCAAAACGCTGCATATAACACAAAAAGCGATCAGCCCAAGGCCATCGCTTGCAGGGTTGGCCCAAGGGTCGCATGATGAGACAAAGCTGTGCAATGGAGTGTCCTAATTAGAGATGACATATGAATTGAATCCACAGAAATATAAGATGATACCAAACCTTGAAGGCCACTAGCAGGCCAGACCTTCGCACTATCGGTATTCACAACTACCGAATCATAGCGTCCATATGGCCAGCTGCCATCAGGTGGGCAAGCAAGAATGGTTTGCACAGGTAAAATAGTGTTGGTGTGAATGTCTGTCACCTGTAAGCGCAACTTGAACCAAACTTGGACGTTTTTGAATGGGAGCTCAGCATTCTCCAGGGATCTACGAGGCCCCCCACCGATGGGGTGCACTGAATCCACTCCGCAGACCTTCTCGTAACAGAGAAAATCGGCGAGAGCTGCTCGCAGGTCTGGAAGACCAAACTGCTCAGCAACTTCGTCTATTGAGATGCGATGGATGCTTGGGTCATAAGCGAGGTTAAACGCAACACAATTTACCGAAAATGCGCGACGAGGAAGGGGGATAATGTCCGGTGGTGAAGAAGCTAGCTGAAGTGAACGCACGAAATAATCTGTGACAGGCCGCAAGCTGACATGTGGATCGCTCTTCTCGTGTTCATCGGCCGTGCCAGTGGCCATATCCCTCCATAGTGCTGGGTCTTTCAAGAACATTGCAACATCAAAGTTCCTACACTTCTCCAGGTGATCAAGCTGTCGGCAAATTTGAGGATCATAATTATTGTTGTTACTGGCTCGTGCAGGGTCCTTGATCTGTTTGATGTGGGCATGCTTGGTGAGGTCAGCAGACCACTGAATGGGGACACCAGCCCTCAGAATGCTTGGCACCATGCTTTGCATTAGTTCGAGCTTGGGGATGTGCCAGTTATTGATTGGCTTATTGGCCTTCCCACAATGTAGGCCAGCGTCGAGTATAGAGTCCTTGTGCGAATGGAATTCACAGAGCGCGGAGTTAATGACTTCAATGTCCCTGTCCGTAATGCGATATGCTTGTATGCGATAACGAAAATCCATCAGAGCCCGGACCGCAACGATAACATCATGAGGGGCACGTCCGGCAATGACCCCAACAATAAAACGTTGCATGTCTCAGAGAGTTTGACCCGTCACCTGCTTGAGCGATGAGATCCCTTCTTTGAAATGGCGGAAACCCATGATGGGTTGAAGGACGGAGAATCTGAAGTCGACCTCGGCAGGGCCCAACGCATTGATACACCACTTGCTATCGTGATCCCCGAACTTCTTGTGGAAGTGATGGAGTATCTCCGGATTGAAGAAGCTACTAGGACAGGACAGGGGGACATCATGCCAAAATGGTAAATGGACACCATTCAGACAAAACTTCTGTGCTTCGCGGAAGTAGGCTTCAATATCACTAGGGTCAGCTTTTGATGCTGCAGCTGCAAGTTGAGCGAGAGTAGTCAAGGATGTGCGTGGTTCATGCCGGAAGTCATCGCCAAATTCTTTGTACATGGCCATCGTGATGGGAGACGTCTTCCCGCCAACAGCAGCTAGCATAGCAGCTTCAGGTGTGTCGACAATATAGCTGGCAATCGGAGTGAAGCAATACTGGCTGTAGCCCCATGGATCTGACAACATTACCCCTAATTTAGCGGCTTGTTTGAGGGGCTCTAACACGATATCGAGGCACTGATGAATGAGACGGGCCTCAAGCACACCCTTCATCCACTTATTATTGTGAACAAACTTTGGGACTGGAAGGAGAGCAGCAAGGAGAAAGGCGTGAGAGGAAAGCTTGAGCCGGGTCTCCATTTTAATATTTGCAAGGCTGATCAGCAACGGATGTGCAACGCGATCGCCTGTCAAGACCGAAATATTCGTTTTGTCCGATGAAAGTATTGTTCCGAGCAAGGTTGCACCTGCGGGGAGCTGTGACTTTGGCACATTAATGTGGCAGAGCACATCAAAGCAGAGAAGACTCACCTGCATAGACCATGCATCTTCTCCCGACATCCATTCTGTGTAGACCCGGTAGAGGCGTGCCGCTGAGTCGTATAAACAATATGGGGAAAAGTCCATTGCATTTTGAAAGCCAGGATTGTTGAAGAGCGACTGGACAAGTTCGAGAGTGTCTCGCCAGTAGAGTAAGACAGGCTGTTTTGTCGGGTGTGATGTCGGTATCTCCCGGGACTTCCAGCGTGGCCCGCTGGGCAGCAACTCAGCTCGGCCTCGAAGCTCGTTGGCTGTCCAGAAGGACAAAGGTGATGCTTTGATCTTACATTATTGTGAGTAGCGTAGTTGGTAATCAAGTAAGAAAAACGTACCAGACTAAGGGATAAAAAGGTGTCGATCGCGCCCATGCTTAGGCCGGAGCGAAGAAGCCATGACCCCAGTTCCCAATCCCCTCTGGAAGCAAAGGGATAATAAATGTTCGAAGTCCTTTGGTTGCTGAATTCATCTGTGTCAAACTTGTCGATAAAAGTAGAACCCCCATTATACGTCTGTGCGGCACCTGGAAAGTAGTCGATGGAACTAGCCTGAAAATTCTCGTCTTGATGCCCGTCGAGCATCTGTTCATCACCGCCAACCCTTGATTCATAAGGTTCCTCTCTCCCTCCAGGTGGTTCATCAATGGACGTGGTGCACAAGTCGTTGGAGCCATGGTGACTCCCGCTGAGTAGATCTTCTCGAATACGGACTAGATCATTGAACCAAGTGGAACAGCCAGATTTCGGCTGGCCCATATGCCTTGAGACGGCGTCATGGCTGGCAAATCCGCCCTTCCCACAATTTGGACAGCGCATGAAGAGGATAATGGTAGTAGCGGGGTTGGTTAGTGTAGCATCAGGTTTGCCAGCCGGCTTTTCAAATTCCCCCCCGAAATCTACTTTATGTACATTCTCAAAACCAGGGAAACACCGCCGCCGTGTCACAATCCACCTGCAAAGCATACTTACTGCCCAGCAACCAGTTAATCGGGGGTCGAAAAAAGAACTTCGCAGATGTGGAATAAACGCCGACAACTGCGGTGATTCCCAGGCACATGGGCCTAAGACTTGGAAGAATTCAACCTCGCTCCCAGGGAATATGTTCAAACATACCTTGACCACACCGATTTCGAGCTGGAGGGCTCATTATCCGCAACCGAAGGACATGCTAAACTCTCGTTTCCCAGAGGGACAGCAACCCGAATCAGGCCCTAGGTTCTTGGACAAGGTTTACATGGGATACTGTGGCGAGAAGAGTCCACAGATGCAAGATGTGAGTAAACATTCAATGAATAGTCTATAATCTAATACATTATTGGCCAAAGTCACAGGAGTCCCATGCTGTAGAAACCAAGGAAGCGTCGTTAGTCCTCGCAATCATTTATGCTCAACGTGAGGTTCATCGCGCAGAAAAGCTGCTTGCGGAATGCCTCGTTCGGGAGCATGAGAAGATAGCCAATCTCCATCGCTTCAAAGCAAAGGAGAGGCAGGGCTCCGTTGATAACTTGGATCTTGACATCGGGTGGATCAGGGCGGCATTCAATAATCATGGACGAAGCCAATCTAGTGCCCCACTATCTATATCAACTCCCTCTTCACTGCGAGAGGTGCCAGATGAACACGGTAAGTCATTTGCATTCTTGGTATTTGGCCCGAGCTGACATTAGCAGGCGGCACCCTTACACAACTTGTCACTGGAAACCATTCGCTCTCAATTAAACTCGACTAAGTTTGGCATGCTTGATGCATAGTACTAATGTGAATGGTGTAAAAATGTACAATTTTGTTACTTGTCTATTTTGTGTAGTGACCTGAGGTAATCACACTGAGTTATTTCAAGTCGCGAAATGGGCAGTCTGGTGTGTAAACTGTGCTGTACTATCCTAATTTCTGGCTGTCACTGTTCAGTTCTGTGATATAGTGTAGATTGATCTCAATTGAATTGCTGTGAAACTGGGGCTATCTGGGCTTCCTGTGATGTTGTGATGTACTGTGGGAGTATAACAAAATCTATGACAAACTGTCATCCACTGGCACATTTTTGGGGATTTGCTGATGTGGCCCTAACTAATTAGTGATTAGTGATATTGTGATTGGCATAATGATTATCTAGCTCTTGTATCTTTCAAGGGGGTAATGTAAGGACAACAATGTAGGCTATCTGAACTCTTGGAGCGGCATAGTGTGAACATAGGCTATGTTGACTATGGTGAGCTATTAGGACAACGATGTCAGTTATAGTGGCAACCACGTGCGATGTGTCATGCAGTGACAGCTTGATAGCACTGTATATTCCCTTGCTCAAAGAGCAAAGGGTTCTGGGAGGACCTTATATCGTGGGAACGACTGACGACAGAACTTTTTTCCTTCTTTGGATCCGTGTGATTTGGTTGCCTTACCTTGCTACCTATGAGCCTTCCAATCCAATGTGCATGCGGAGAGCAAGGGTGGCAACCACGTGTGATGTGTCATGCGGTGACAGCTTGATAGCACTGTACAGTCGAAGCCCTCATAACCCATACCATTCGGGAGGCACCCTAGAATATGGGTTTTGAGGGATTATGGGGTTGGGGAGATCACCCCTATTACATAATAGTTGGTGGGGGGGTTGTTTCGCCTGATTGTTGCCATTGTAAATAGTAATGTGTACTGTACCAAAAGGTCTATGAAAGGACTCTAATGCTGGCATTGACCAGGTCCTGTAATTTCAGTATGACTCTTTGACATTTGAATCCAGTTGTGCTAGGTTCTTCTCATAGTCTGTCTGAAGCCTGTTCAAGTAGGCCCACAACACACTGTTCCTTGTCCACAAGATTTCCTTCAATCATCCTCCTACAATAGTTTCTTCTTCACCCACAAATCAGCATCAAGCTTTGTTCTCTGGCACTCATGGGTCTTCTTGATGGTTTCAAGAGGCTTCATTGTGAGACAGCTTCACTGTGAGGCAGAAAAATTGAGCCTTCAAATTGATGACATGACAAATTATATAATAGATAAGTCTATATTAGGGCATATTCAGGTACACAAGCCCCTAAGTATGGGTTATGACCCTCCAAAAAAGTATGGTTTATGGAGTATCAAGGGTTTATGGGTTATTCCCTGCAAACCAAGTTGGGAGATGTGAAATTGTATGGGGTTTGCGGGATTATGGGGTACATGGGATATGGGTTAAGAGGGCTTCGACTGTATATCATGTGCCTGATACGACATATTACTACCGAGTCTCGATGTGACTATGTACCTCGGTGGCTATGCTACATCGCAAAGTGATTTTCCTGATGTAGCTTGTAAACCTCAGTGTAACGACGAGGCTTGTCGACTTCGGGACACACGGGATGCACGGCTAGACAGGGCTCCTTCCACCTTGAACTGGGTAAAGACGAGGACTGTGATGTGCAACCTGTGAGCGATTCGTCGTTCTTCAGCTGCTGCGAGGTCGTGCTGATTAGTATAAAAAACTTCTCGCTAAACAAGATGAATGCCGGCGCAGCTCGGTCGTGTTCTGGATACATTGTGAACGCAATACTACTTATGAAACAAGATGCCTTAGGGTCATACAAAGTGCTCAACAATATGTTGTGGACGAGGTTTTGCTATTGCTAAGTGGGAGTGAATCGTCCTGACGAGGTTTCCTCTGATACCGTCGCAGATTGAGGCTGTACAAACACATGTCAATAACAGCATTTTCTGCAGAAAATTTGGGGGAGGCTTACGACAGCAGTGCCGAGTTCGCGTACACTACAGTAACGTAAGTGAAGCTTGTAGTACGAATCAAAGCACGTTTCAAACTTACGTCTCACCAGCACCAATGCGAATGGAATGAATAGCAGAGTGTTTGGGGAGGCCAAGATCTACGCCAGATGTCCCAATTCAGTCTATCAGTCACTAGCAGCCTTCAAACTTACAGAAATGAGCTCCATTATTGCAATTATGCTGGGTTCCGAATTTTAGATCGATGGCAAACGTCAGGAAGGGTTGTAAAAACCTTGTGAGTGCGCCAGTCCCAACAACATATGTCAATAATCGAGTAATCAATTGGGTAGATCTGCCACACGATCATGAGAAGTCCACGCCCTTCAGGCCTCGAGATTATCACCTTTGTGTCCGTTTTTCATGTAAATAGTACGCAAGAATCAGCGCCATTGATGCGTCTTCAAGGACGGTAACAGCCAGCGTGATAGTCAGGGGTAGCTGAGGAAAGTTTCGTAAGTATGTCAGAATCAGAATACATTAAAAATAATTACATATGCATGATCCTTGAATGATGACCAGGTGGAGTAATAAAAGCTGCGCGACAGTGTCAGGATAGCAGACCACGTCGAGGGCCTCGGAGTAGTCACCCACCCCAACGCTATTGAAACTGTAGATATTACTGTAGCCATAGGTGTTGAGTCCTAAATAAAAAGGGGCGGACAATGGTGCATACCATAGCGAGCAATCGATAGAAATAGCTGTGATTTGTCCAGTCCAACTATACCTCGAGAACAAGTAGGAGAGCTCACTAGCAGGCAAACAGCCCAGACCTTCTTACAAACTGGAGCAGGGGTTAAGGTCTTCGCAAATGAGGAAACTTTCTGACCACTTACACATCCATACTCGCCAAGTGAAAAACCTAAAACGAAGAGTGAGACGTCAACAAGTCTACGCAATGGATGAGTGAAAGTGGACATACAAGTTCACGATGAATATGATAACGAACTACAAAGGATGTGGGATATCAAATAAGATCAAGGCTATTCATGCTCACGCTTATTTCAAAAGAAACCTGGAAAGTTGTGAGGCACTCTTTCGGTAAGCAACTGGACGTGACAGTACACACCAGAAGATCCCTGATTGTTGAACTGAGTACAATTGGTGGACAAGCAAGGTTAAATACACGCACCAACTGATCTGAGTGAGCAAGACAAGGTTGCCAAATCCATTTATAAGATAACTATTATTGGCCGATATCAGGAATCCGCTGTGAATAGACTCGATAATCCTGGAAAACAGCGACGTGTGAGAGACCGGTGGACCTAGGTGCAGAAAGTCACTGGTACCAAATAATCGCCACCTAATACAGGACACTCAGCTACAGGCGTTCAAGTCGCTGTAAAAGGCATACCAAATATTTCAACAGTACGTGGTCATCTGGGTAGGTCTGAAAGTAGATAAAAACCTGCACACAGAGGACCCCATAGAATCTGATTCGTCTCAGCCCTGCTTGCTAGTAATAGTTGAACTGATGTGCGGGACTCACAGCATGCTGAAGAAGGACCCAACTAAGGGATCTCGTAGGACAAGAGCATAAGACTGCAGGGACTGTGGCAGGGCACTCATTGGTTTGCTGAAGACGAGGGGATCGGAGCAGTGGAATCCATATCTTATATTTGCAAATGGGTGGGCCATTGCTGCCGTACTAATCTGCGATCACGAAGTCGGAGAATAGTAAGAGAACCGGTGGATATTCGTGGACGTCCGTGTGTTATGTAAAGAAGCACTGCAAGGCGGACTGCCGTTGGGTGCATATGGGTGACATTACCAGGTGGAACGGGAATTGAATGAAACCTTTTGCACAGGTATCCCCATCATCGACGAGACATTCCCTCGTACAGGTATATGTCACTGAGCTCGTGGCACGAGTATCCCGCGTCGACGGGACAGACAGAGCTGATATTTATGAAAACGATTGCCTGGAATGCCTCTTACTGGTCTGATCGGTTCAACATCGGGGTGACAATAACACAGTGGCAGGCGTTGTTAGAACCGTGATGCGCTTACCTGTGTACACCAGGGCGGGGAAGATGATCTCTCTCCAGATCCCAAGTAATGAGGGAACAATGCCACTTGATATATGTGTTCCGCATAGAGTCCGCTTGCTAGTACACTGTACAGACTTTGGCCATCGCTCTGATCCTGATTTTTCATCACGGAACAGAGCCGGCCCACTGCCTTCCATGCATAGTCATCTTGGAGTTGGTGTATGGTGACCTTTCGAAATTTCAAGTGTTGGAATGTTCAATGCAGTAGTGATCGAGGAGGGTAGAACAAACGCAACATCATACTGAAGCGCTCTTTCCCAACAACTTCCCTCTGCAGCACTTATTGATCATCGATCATGCCCGTCCCAGTAAAGTTCATTGACTACATCGACCAGAATGCAGACAGCTTCATTGAGCGTTTGCGACAGGCGGTCAGGATTAAAAGGTGCGCATCACTGTGCACTTGCCAATTAGTACGTACGTCGACTTGACAAGCTCATCGCTCTCCCCAGCATCAGCAGCGATGCGCGCCGTCGTCAGGACGTCATTGAAATGGGAAACTATCTCAATGACCAGCTCGTATCCCTCGATGTGACGACGAAACTCATCGACCTCGGGACGCACGAGATGCAGGGCCAGATACTGCCCCTTCCACCCGCCATCTTGGGCAGGCTGGGCGAAGACAAGAACAAGAGGACTGTGCTTATATACGGTCACTATGATGTGCAACCTGTAAGTCTTTCATCGTTCCTTAGTTGTGGCGAGGCCTCGCTGATGATAGTGTCATACTGTGACTAGGCGCTCAAATCAGATGGATGGGACACCGATCCCTTCGAACTCGTCGTAGACAAGGAGCGTGGAAGGCTCATCGGTCGGGGTTCTACGGACGACAAGGGCCCTATCATTGGCTGGCTCAACGTCCTTCAGGCGCACCAGAGCCTCAGCCTTGACCTTCCCGTCAATGTGCGCTTTTGCTTCGAGGGTATGGAGGAGAACGGCAGCGAGGGGCTCGATGAGATGATTGTAGACGAAGTCAAGAAGGGAAGGGATGGGTTCTTTGACGGTGTGGATTGTGTCTGTATCGTAAGTGCTCCCTGTCGTGAAGCTTACACCATCCCGCATGGACTGAGTCCTTTCCCTAGTCTGATAATTACTGGCTTAACACTCGCACTCCCGCACTGACATACGGCCTACGCGGTATTGCCTATTTCAGTATCAATATCACTGGTCCCGGCCAGGACCTTCACTCTGGCCTTTTTGGCGGGATGGTACACGAGCCGATGACGGATCTCGTCAAGCTGATGGGAAGACTTGTAGATAACGATGGAACGATTCTCATCCCAGGTGTGGATGAGATGGTGCCGCCACCGACACCAGAGGAGCTGTACGTGTCATCGTTTTCTTCACCAGTGACTTCTTACCTCGCTCCAGTGCACTCTACGAGAGGATGGACTATACAACTGACGACGTGGAGGTGGCTGCTGGTGGACCAGTTCGTATACTCAAACCAATGATTTGATTCATACTTGAGGCACACACAGGTCGCGCTTTCAGAGGATAAAGCGGCCGTTCTAATGGGGCGCATGCGCCATTCATCCCTTTCACTACACGGAATTGAAGGTGCTTTTTCCGACGTGGGCTGTAAGACTGTGATACCCTCCAAGGTCGGAGGTAAATTCAGTATACGGTGCGTCATCACTCCTGTCAAACGTCGTCACTCCTGTTAAGTCATCCGTCACCCAGTCTCGTCCCCCCACAGACCCCGGACAATGTCATCCCATTCGTCAGGACATACCTCAAATCCGAATTTGCAAAACTGAACAGCAAGAACAAGATGACTGTTGATTACCTCCATGGAGGAAAACCCTGGGTCGCAGATCCAAAGCATTGGAACTTTGAGGCTGCAAGACGGGCAGTCGAGGTACGTTACTCCCTCTTAATTAAGGTGAGGCTCCACCTATGATCATCGACTTGCACTGGCAGGCGATATACAAGATGACACCCGACTATACGCGTGAGGGTGGGTCGATCCCAGTCACGCTTACCTTCGCAGAAGCGCTGGGTGTGAACGTGCTATTGTTGCCCATGGGTCGTGCGGATGATGGTGCCCAGTGCGTTTGCCTTGTGTTGGCCATCCAGCTGGATTTGCTGATCACGCACTGCAGCTCGACAAACGAGAAACTCGATCGGTCCAACTTCATTGAAGGAGTAAGTGTTTCTTGTATCCAAATTGTGCTACCATGAGCATTGATGCGGGGTTGTATAGACCAAGGTCTTGGGAACGTATCTGTATGAGCTGGCCGCTGCTGTATGAGATGACAAAGGAAGATACCTTGGGTTTAACCATAGGAACAAGCAGATTCATAGTGTAATATAGCACTTGTCAGAATGCATCGGGTAAACAGGAATACTTATAACACTTACAACTCCCTCGGGACCCGGTAACCAGCCAGATCCAGAGTAGCTTACAAGTATCAAGGCCTCGAGGGTCTTGCTGAAGAAGACAGCACTCCATCACCCTGTCCTGTGTTCCTCCCTCTCCTCCTCTCACAAGGGCCCCCCTTCGGCTGAGCTTTCTGATTACTACTCGACTCCGCGGGAGGTCCCAGTGGATCGCGGATGACCATGACGCTAGGCTCGCGCGAGAGATTACACTGAGCCAAGGCATCGCCTATCGCATTTAGGCTACTTGACCATTCGACTTCCGCCTGATCCACCAGGGAAGATGGGCCAAATATCCGATTCCGAGCTTCCAGATACTGGGCCTCGCGTTCCGCGAGCGTCCCTCTCGACTGCGGCCCGGACGGCGTGACGGTGCCCGACCCAGGTGGTGATCGTGCCTGTGAGTGTGACGGTGAGTGGGGCTGGGACGAGGAAGGGGATGGTCGTTTGAGGATGCGCAGTGCGGGCTTGAAAGCGGCGGATGGAGGAGCGAATGCACCTGGGCTGGTGCTCGAGGGGGAAATGATGAGCTCGGGCATGGGTGCTTTGGCGTTGCTGGAAGAAGGAGGAGTACATGTCAATGTGTGTGTACGACGTGCATGTGTGCCATTCGCCATCTGTCTTACCCTGTGAGGTGGAAGGAAAGGACTTACGCTTCCTGCCATACTCTGGCATTATCTCGTTGTTCGTCTGCTAGCACACTCGTCTTTGCACAGGACTGTCCTGTGTCAGTCCAAGCGTGCCCGGCTCCTTCATCATCTTCGCTCTCATTGTCATCTGCGTCCCAGTCGTCGGGGACAGCCTGAGGCAAGGGCTTCACAGTCCTCTTGCGGGTTGGCAGGGCGTGCGCGTGTGCATTCGAAGTCGGGTTCGCCATTGTAGTAGAAGTAAAGAGTCGATCGGAGTGGACCAACCTGCCTCCGTGGCTGCCTGACCCCAAGTTGAGGGCGCCTGCTATCATGATGGTAACTCACTGATCTACGTATTCCATCCTCTGGATTCGCTTGTACATTCCAGACCAAGGTTATCCAGGCCTTGTACTACTGAGGAGGGACCCCTGCATGAATATTCAAGCGCTTGCCACTCATTTATGTTCCAATAATCATCCACTACGTGTGCATCTATGTAAAGGACAATCTCAGATTCGGATTCAAAAAGTGGGTAAGCTATATTGCAACCTGAACCGAAGATAACTCCAGAGAGACATGGACGAAACAGATGCCTCACAAATCGACCAGTGGTTTCTGAGACTTGCAAAGCTTAGGTTGTCGAAATCAAGAAATGCGCAGAGACCTTAGTACATAGGGACTTTCCAAATGCGGATGAACCAGTCGGATGTTCCTTTCACTCGTTCACCTGCTATCGAGATGGTCACCATTCTTCCACCGCACCAGCCAGCAGAGATGGAGCAGAAACGTAGGAGGCAGACCCTAGAAAGAGCCAAAATGCATCACGTATGTTCTCTCAGAACCCTGATTTCAGCCACATGTTCAACTTTGCCTTGTCAGCTATCCAAGCAACTCCAGATGCGTCTGCAATATGCCAAACTCAAGGTCGAATATGGCTGGGTGCGTCATGCTCACAGCGTTTCTTGTTTTCCTACTGATTCTCTGCTATGTTCCAGCAACGACAAAATCTGAACGAGGTGGAGAACCTGTACTTCCACAATTCACACCTACGCAACTTGCGACCAGCGGGAGGCGCAACCAAGGCACAGATAGCGAATGTCACTAGTTCTACTGACAGGGGAGGTCCCTTACCTACTCCCATGGCCGTGGATGACCCCGCTGGCGCTCACCAATCAAGCCCACTCAGCGTCCCAGATCGAACGTCTGGTTTTTCACCTCATATACCACGTTCACTCACAGCAGATAACACCAGCACAGCACCACAACCCACAACAGGCATTGCTTCTGAGCAAAGTCAAACAGGGGATACCACACCACCGCCATCCATTGCACACCCATCATCAGAGTCACAGCCGGACGCAGCAAGCACGCCACAGAATGCAAGTGCGAGCAAGCAGGTGCCGCCAGTACAGTCAGCGCTGGCCAACGTGGCAAGTCTTCCGTCGCCTGCGCTCGACCTCTCGGATCCCGCTATCCTGGCTCGGCTCGCCCAACTACAGGTCCAGGCGCTAGGATTCTCGCAAGCACAACCACAGATGCAGGGCCAATCATCCCCTGTTTCTCATCAACTCCCCACTCCCACCACCACTGTACCTACCGCAACCCAACCTGGATCAAATGACCAAACACCTGCATCACAGTTCCCGATACCCTCCTCGCAGCCGTTCGCATTCACATCACATCCTGCGTTTTCGTTTCAATCACAGTTTGCCATGACACCATCTACGACACCCCAACTACATATGTTGCCTGCAGCATCATTACCTGCACCGGCCTCGAGTGCGCTATCACCACATCCGCCATCCTCGATACAATTCTCGATACCTTCCACCACACTCCCACTGTTTTCGACAAGCTCGACATTCGCCCCCCCACCAACACCTCCAATAGTCCCTGCGACTTCAGCAGCACACCCGCCACCGGCAATAGCTTCATCATCAATGTCGTCGTCGACCACAACAGCTGCTACATCCACACACGGTCTGACGTACGACTCCTTCTGGTCTTCGCATATCTCCGCAGCAGGTACAACTCGCGCACTATACAGGACCCATACAGGCTTCTCGGCGAGTGCCACCCCCGCAGGGCATATCGCGATGTTGACGCCAGGCGGGCATGCCGCGGTCATGACGGCCGATGGGGTATATGTAGGTGGCGCTGTAGCAAAAGCAGGCGGGTAGAAGAGGGAGAATACCATGGAGACTTTTGATTGACTTTCGATGTTCCATTTTTCAGGGTTACGATATTACACATACATAGTACTGATGTACTTGCAAGAGTAATGCATAATGCATATGGCTCAGTTATTTTAGGCCAGTCTCGTAAGGGTTTAGAAACGAGAAGCGAAGTGGTATAACCAAAAGCTATACTGTAATGTAAATGCATGGGTGGAGAGGACAATTCCACATAGATAGAAGGCAGGGTGAAAATTTTCTACATCGACGGCTGTGGGCACGCATTAAGTAGAAAATGTCGGCGAATGGGAGGGGGAATGAACATTAGAATAGCGAGGAGGGAATGTAGAGGGCGAAAGGAACAGAGGTATGTAGTAGATGAAGAGTATAGAGTACCCGAAGCTGGTGCGTAAATCATCCCGTTCGTGATATTCAACCAACCGGCCAAGAAGCAAATCGTCTCCATGTGGCATCACAGATGAATGATGGTCGTCATTGTCGTCGTCGTCGTCGTCATTGCGGGGATCAGGTGTGTGCGACCATCCACCGATCGAGTCGCTCCGTTATTCCCCATGGATATCAATGGGGCATTCGAGGACAGGGAAACTCGGGACGACTCATGAGAACACGCTCCCGAGCCACCCAAGCATCTTAAAAAGACCCCACATACATCCGCCTGTGATGACAGGTAGGCTGAGGTTGTCGTCCATGGAACCGAGGTCTATATGTGTACCGTCAGCTTCCCGAGTGAGAGAAAATATAGATAGGAAACTCACCCAACGCCTCGGCAACGGCGGTCACAAACCCAACCACGACGCCGATGATGACTGTACCTGGCCATCCACCAAACATATTCGTGCCGCCCACATTACTTACCGAATTGCCAACACCCCCGTCCCACGTCCAACTCAATCCTGACGACCCCTCTGTCCCGTCATTCATCGATCTCATTGGTCCTACACACGTCCAGAACCCAACTGCAACTGCGGCACCCGTGATCGCAGCAGCGACGAACCCCGCGAGGCTCTTGCGCGGTGCTAGAGGAAGACCCAGGACGGGGAGACGGGCTGGAAGACGGGGTGTTAGTGAGCCATAGAGACGGCCAAAAGTCGATGCAGCAGTGTCGGCCCATGATAGGCTGGAGTGATGTCAGTTAAAGGAAACGAAATGACAACGAGATGTACATGAGCACAGAGACAACCGCTATGTCGAGAGGAAGCATGACGAGGACTGTGTTGACACCCAACATATACCATATCACGCCGTTGGACTTTTTCTTGGGACAAAGCGAGCCATGTGAGTATTAGGGTGAGGAGTGGAGTGTATGCGTACCTTTTCGCTGTCCCGCATGAATATGCCAACACACTTCTCGAAGAAGCGCTCAAATGTGGGGTAGCGTAGTCTGAGGATATCGATGGGGATGAGTACGGCAAGTGCAGTGCTGAGTGCGACGACGACATGTTCGCGTGAGCCGTTTGACGTCCAGAGGTATACCGTGAAAAAGCCTAAAAATGTAACAAACAGACGCCCAGGGTCGGTGAATGAGTTCGATCGAACGGCCGAAGCAGTGGGAGAAGAAGAGAGAAGCGTGAACCGGAGGAATATGGAGGCACGCGAGGAAGAACACATACCGATGGACGAATGTAATGCCTTTCGGGGGATCTCCCAGTCAATCTTAGCGGCAGCGTTATCATTGGGCTTGTCTTTCCCCGGTCCTTTTTTGTTGGAAGCAGAGGAAGCAGAGCCATTCCGGACGTGCGCCTTCCTCGCCTCGCGGGCCAAAATGTGACTCTCCACCTCTTCCACAAGCTCTTCGATAGTCGTAGGAGACGAGGAGCTGAGAGATACACTATGCTGCTCTTGCCTCGACGATGCTTTGCGCTTGTGACCGCGTTTGCCGCTAGGAGCCCCCGCCATGCTGACGGGGCCGGAGGGTGGCGGGGAAAAAGCGGGCGGCGGCGAGGATACCTTTGGCGAGGATGAGCGACGTGGCAGGGAGGGCGTCCTTGTGCGAGACGAGGAGCGGCGGTGTTGATCGTGTGCGAGGCCGAGCGAGAAGGCGTCGTTGGCTGGGAGAGCCATTACAGCCAGTGTACTGAGAAGTCGTTCGGATGCTCGGTCGAAGAAAACCCAAACTTTGTTTTGGATAGCGTCACGCAATCCCAGGAGTGAGGAAAACAAGTCTATTGCAGTGTAGCTACTGACTACAGACACACAAAACCTCAATCAGTAGACATTCAGCCAGAGAATGTCGACTCTACGGTGAACCCCGACCTGTGAACGCCAAGATCGATGCTATTTGGTTTCGAGAGTCAATGGGTTGTTTTTTCGGAGCATTAAAACGAAGGCCGGGTAAGAGAATGCCTCGTCAATCGTAGTTATAACTCCGAGACTCTCGTCGTCGATACCAGTCATGACTCGTGAGGAAAAGGTGTATTTCACCGTATCGGTGAACTCGTCAGGTCGCTGGTCAAACACACTTTTATATTCAACTAAAGACACCCCCAACAGTGGGGGTCGAACTTGCCTTCAATATTGCATGTTGGAACCATTTGGAAGTGTACCCCTTTCACCACTAGGGGCGTTTTTCCAAGTTCTGCACGGAGATACGGTGGTAATGATTTAGGTCAGTGATTGGTCCAATCTCGTGCCTGCCTCAGATTCCATCGATGTGCGTTCAACCCTGTTCTCTCGCTTCAAGCAACCCGGATTGTGTCTCTTAGCCTGTTCGTAACTTCAATGTAAAGGAAAAACATTCTCGCCCTTGAGCTGACCATTTCGGCATCTGCAATTTAGTGTTTTTCTTGTCGATGGCTGCACGGCTCGTTGTTGAGACATTTTTCCTATATGCTTGACTTACCTGCGGGCCCAGTTACTGGTGAGTAGAACGTGTCATATAAACCATTGGGCTACATAGAATGAAACTGGTTTCCCCCTGGACGCCCGCACACTTTTATGTGGTTTGACTGTCTTCCGACTGTCAGGGGGAATCGAATATTCAATATCGAAGCACGGCAGCAGATCTATTATCATCCTATCAAAGTTCCTACGAAGGCGCAGTGGATGTACTTAGCCTGTCACAGGCTTTTTTTCCCCTTCGCTGTGTAGGAATGACTATTCTTCTTCTCGGAGTCTTAGGGTCTGCCTATGGGGAGACTGGACTACACCCGCTGTTAGTGATGCCGGTATTCCATTTGAGGTCTCGTCATCAAACTATAATTTGACCCTGGATGCGAGCTAGATCTCAAGACACTAATTCTCCTGCAGCTCAGAAGTTGAAAGTGTATGACTGGATAACAACAGAGGTCAAGATGATGGAGGCCTCTGACCTATACTATTGTCGTACAACATGCATAGAACCAGTGAGTTTAAATAGCGATGAAAGAGTAAAGGTTGGATTAACCTGTCACATCTCATCAGTTGGATCCCCAGAAGTACCAGACACAGGAACGACACCAATCAAGGATTAAGTGCTGAAAGATGGATCAGACCATGTTGACACTTTCCGTGAGAATGGTTCTTTCACATGCCCTGGTACACACGGGCTTTCCACACCTGCGAGATTCATGTCAAGACGAGGTGAGAAGCGAACTCGTATCATATTATCACATCTTACTATCTGCGATCACCTGCCAGACGAGTCAGAGCAAGCACCAGTGATTTGAAGTCAGCGAAATTGAAGGACAGAACGAATTCTATGACCATCGGACAGGTCGATACTTTGATTGAGCGAGATGGTACTGATCTGGGGACTCGAGTACTCATCCCCCACGTCTGAAATTCTGACTCGTATGGACAAACCCAAATCTCCTGTCACGACGCAATAAGTATTTCATATATACATGAGTACTGCAAAGCAAAAGAGAGAGGGGATCAGAAAGTAACCATGGGAAAGGTGTTACTACTGTGCATGCTTGGCTGGCAGCGAGCAGGCTATGCTAGAACAAAAATACTTACGCACCGAAATAGTAAGCACTGCGCAGAACTGCATCCGCAAGATCATTCGCCAAGAACACAAGTGTGCGCGCCCTAGCAGCTTCATACCTTTGTACAGGGGAATGCAAGCGTTGAATTTCACATTCAAGCGGTAAACGAGCGAAATCTAGTGTGTCAAAAGCTGGGCTTCACCAGGGGCTGCAGCGACATATGTGGTGATTAGTCAGGATTCATTCGTTAAAAGTTCTTGTCTCATGCATTTCATTTTGTTGCGGCTGGACAAGATGTATCAGTGATACTATCAGGACCTTTTCGGAAATGCCGACTCTCATGTCTTGCTGACTGTTATTATGCAGCGGCAGTTCTTGCCATTTGTGGCCCTTTGTCAAGCATTCATGCATGCTGTGCAATGACAAGCGATGCGAAGTCTATCCATTGGTCGACACCCTTGCTGTGGATGGGCCCCATGGCCCAAATCCTTTAAATGCAAGGTAGCCTCACGGGTTTCTCGTGTTAAACGCCCCCCTTTGTTACTCGCACCGCGAACGCAGATGAAACTACCTTTTGGTAAGAAGACAGACACACGTAAGTACCAGTTCATTACCTCTGTCCTCTCTCTGACTGACGGGTTTGCGATAGCCGACGATACGGCTGCTTCTGAGGAGCCGAAGCGGCCTGGGTTTTGGAAGTCTATAGACTGGAAGTTGATGATTGCTCTCCTATTTCCAGTCACGCTTGAAACGCTAGATTACACAGGTATGTCTACGTCCTGTGCACGTGGATCAGTAGGCTCATCCTTGCACTAACTTGTAGTTGTTGCAACAGCACAGTCGCACATAGCCGTGAGTATTCTTGCGCCATTCCTTCAAACTAATCCAACCTCAAACATACTAGTCCATATTTAATGCTCTCGATCTTCAAAGGTTGGCTTTCCCTTTGACGGACCTGCAATGCTCCTGACATCCACCCTCAACACAGTTATATCGGAACGTCCTACTTATTGACGTCGACCGTTTTCCTACCGTTCTTTGCCGCCGTTGCCGATATTTATGGACGACATTTTGGTATCCAGATATCTTTACTTTTTTTCTTGGTCGGAAGTGCCCTGAGTACGGGGGCTGTCAACATGTCGATGGTCTTGGCTGGGAGGGGGATCGCTGGTGTAGGAGCTGCTGGCCTATTAACTGTGCGCCATAGTCCCTCTTGATACATGTTCCCCGACTTTGACATCACTTTTAGATTGTCAGGACTATTTTGTCGGATACGGGGTCGCTGGACGCGAACAACGTACAACAGTCGGCCCTGTTCCTGTTGTACGCTGTTGGTTTCTCCGTGGGGCCCGTCATTGGTGGTTACCTTGTAACCGCTAACTTCCGTTGGGTATTTGCCATCAAGTGCGTCATAAGATTCCACGGGACTGAATTGTATGCTTATCAATTATTCTAGCCTGCCATGTGCAGCCCTGGCGATCGTTTTTTGCTATTTGTTCCTGCGTAGACGAGTCGAAGGTTCCAAATCCTCTGATGACCTTTCCCCAGCCAGTCGGTTAGATACATGGATTTCCAAACTCGCATATATGGATTGGATTGCCACATTTCTGTTTATCTCCGGGGGTATCTTGATCCTCCTTGCCCTCAACTGGGGTCCAGGGGATAACTGGAAATCAGCACGTACCATCGTGAACCTCATTCTCGGTGCGATTCTCATCACACTCTGTATTGTATGGGAAGTTGTGCTTGAGAGGAGGCGTCGCTCGCCGACTGGGGTTTCCGGCATATTCCGTGGTCACCCGATGATCCCACTGGAGATGTTTACATCATTGGACATGTGCGTGGTGCAGTTCGGGGCGTTTGTGTCAGGGATTATCATGTTTGTGATGTTTTACTTCGTGGCAATCTTCATGACGATTGTCACTGGCCTTCCTGCATCTCAGGCGGGTGTACAGCTGCTTTTCTTTGCTCCTGGTCTTGTGAGCTATTCCCTCATTTATGTCTTGATGCTGCACTCACACGCCTCCCAGGGTGCTGGATCCTTGATATCGATTCGTCTGATCAGGAGATTGAGACAGGCAAGTAAACCAACCCTTTGGACGTACGATGCACCTGATTTCAGATAAAATAGCCTATTTACCCCATTGTACTCGGATCTGTGATCATGACTGTTTCCCTCGGGTTAATCCAAATGGCCATGGAAAAGAACATTCAAGGGCAAGTGGATGGGTACGTATATTCTGTTGTCGACTTTCTCTGCCGTCCCAATACCATTTATATCTTAGATTCATGGCCATGGCTGGTGTTGGGGTTGGCCTAACTGCTGGCCCTCTCGTTGTCCAGGCCCGATTCATCAAACCTGACCACATTGCAATCTCGAATGCAATGCTTCTCTTCGTAAGTCAAAGCATTGTCCCACTTTACCTTTACTTACTCCCCCTGGTTGTTTGTGTAGGACCGCGCATTCGGGGGCACTGTCGGCCTCGCACAGTGCTTCACTGTCATGAATGCCAAAGTTGATTCTTATGTCAGTGGCGCAATCGACAGCGGCACAATATCGGGGTCCGACCTTACAGCGCTTGCTGCGTTATATGATAGTGGTGGCCTGTCATCTATCCAGAATTTGGATGGGCTCCCGAGCAGTGTCCAGACATTAATCAGGAACGCATTTAGGGAGGCTGTCAGATGGAGTTTCATCTCTCTGATTCCTTGGGTCGGGGTGGCAACTATCAGCTCACTGTTTTTGTCGAGGATTCACGATACGGACGCCGGAACGGCTGAAGGTCCTTGTACAGGCACGGATAGTGTCCGCGCCGGGGATGCTTCCCAGTACGGAGATAAACAACATGCGGCAGCTCCCATACTACAGTCATTGTCCTGAGTCCGGGATGCTTTTATCGAACGTCGCTGGGATGGCATGTGATACCATTGGTTTGTACTTACCCCTCTTTTCCAGAGCATCTCTCATCTCTACTGTAGCTTTCCCTCTATCTATTGTGCTTACTGCCCTACTCGTTTATGTGTATCTCCCTCTTTCTGTTTGTGCCTGGCGAGGTTTTATGTGGACCTGAACTTTTGTCAGCGTAGCCGGCCGTAATCCTAATTCATGCGCATTTAAAGCCTTTACTATATGACCTTCCGTACTGGTACATGATTCCACAATCTTCGTGCTTCCAATGGTAATGTTACAGAAAGAGTATCGGAACGAACGGACGCTATCTTGCAACAAAAACTAGTTTAGATCTGCAACCAGTTGCGGTATTAGACTTGGGCAACCAATTGGTTGACAATCTCCACAGCCCTGTTAAACCTTCTGACTTGCTGCTCTGTGGGTGGTTGCACGCCACGAGCTGCAGCGCTTCCGTAAGCAGCGAACCCAGGCGAATTCTGGGGGGGAATGATACTGATGTCCTTCCCATAGAAGTCCTGAGCACCAGGATATTGAAGAGGTATCTCAGACAAGATGGCTCTAAGTTCCGATAAGGAATCAGCAGTGTCACCACTGCTGATCGAAAGTTCCCTCGTCACGGGGTCCCCAAGGATGGGTGTGCCGTGAGGACGGGTCTGGGAGACGATGGTGAGGGTAGTACCATCGACGTTGACGGACAGATCGTGGAGTACGCTAGGTGTGGGAGGAGCGAATCCACCAGTAATCCCTGCATTCCGGGAAGTACAGTGAGAGATTGTTTGGCAGATCGCACGAGATGTGATTACGCACCTTTCTGGAATCTAACCCGGTACCCTGCAAGTGACATGGTTTCTCTGCGAATGAGTTTCTCGATCAAAGGTATGAGACTGTGGTTGTAGGAAGGCTGAGTCAATGGCATCCGAGTTACTAGCACCCCTAAAGGAAGTAACCTCGGGTTAGGGTCCACATTTCGAGGTACATACGTCATAATGGTACAGCCACGCTTCTGAGCCATTCAACCCTCGTCACTTTGTGTTGTTCCACCAATGCATTCGACTGTCACCGCAGCGTCAGTAGCACCAGTTACAGTCCCTCCCGCTGCACGGGCAGGGACGAAGGATGTGGTCTTCGTCCAGCCCTCACCCAAAGCTACCATGTCTGCCTCCGAAAGGGTTCCAGAGCGTCCAGAATCCCAGCCAGTGCACAGCGATACACCGCTGCGTCTTCGCGGTGGTTGCCTTCCTTGTCCGGTTGGTACAAACCATCTTAGTCACAGTGCCCAGGTGTATTCGCGTTGCTAATCTGTCAACAGGGAGGATGGTGTTTCATCATCCCATGCCCGCTGTGCTGTTGATCATAAATACAAACGACCATTGTCGAGAAACTGCGTTAAGCCAGATGATATCAATGACTGACAACTATGATACAATGAATACTTACCGTCTTCTGCAGACTCATCTATGATCATTATTCACGTATGCCACACATATGCATGCTATCCTTTCTGTATCCTGATGTACTTTATGCAATTGGCTGTGAATTTGCTTTATGAAAGAGCCCCGACGAGCACACTGCCCAGCCAATATATATCAAATATGGCCATCTAGATTTCGAGATTGCTCGGCAGCGAGCATCTGTGCTTACAGCTAACAATTAATGAAATCCTAGAGTGCCCGCAAGAGCGCAATGCATCAGATAATGTAAAATGTAACTGAAGTCAAACAACCAGAGAGCACGAGTATTATCTTCTAAGGCGTTCCAGCCACCCAAGGACCCCTCCCTTGTGGGTAACTTTGTCATAGGGTTTCAAGAGTGGTGTATCCTCCCCTGCTTCATCTAAGACTCGAACCTCAGCAACATCTGTGTCTGCATCGTCGACGCTAGCCGGGAAGTCCTCTTCGGCACATGACGAGGAGGGTCCACCAAGGGGTCGGCCAAAGTCGTCAATGCCGAGTCTTCGTTGGCGAATGTTCCACGCAAAGCACAATACCAGCAGAATAGTCTGCATAATGGCAGCGACTGCGTACATCATCCAGCCTGTGGAGTTGGGTTCCCATCGGCGCAACCCTTCACAGAAGGAGACACTTACTTGTCCAATCAGTGCCAGGTTTCATTGCAATGGACGCCGCCATTATGAAACCACCAGGGCTTTGAATGAGCATCATGGGCATGCTGAGTGCGCCAACGAGTTTGAGGGAGTAGGTACGTTGAAGCTGCGGAGCATACTGAACGGCAGCAAGAATGCCGGAACTAACGCCGAGAAAAGTTGCCCAGAGCTGGATCTCACGAGGACGTGGAACAGAGGGATCCGGGGAGATCCCAGTGGTGAATAACAGGAAAATGGTGGTGAAGGTAACGAAGGCACTGAGGAAAGAATCAACTTGTGAGCAAGGAGAGAAATGGAGAGGGGAAGACTTGCAGATGAACCACAGTAGCCCAGGAGACAATGATGGACAGCCGCCACTCCTCACTCTTCAAGTTAGCTCGCACACGTTGAGCGGGATGTGAGTCATGCGCGTCAATTTCGAGCTGAACGTGTTTGAGGTGTGGGGGGTAATATATCATGTACAAGACAAGGCTATGGATTGATTAACGAAGGAAAATCGACTGAGCTTAGGAAATCCATACATCATTACGAACATCAACCACTGACAACCTACTTGAAGTACTCCGGAGGTGATCTCAATGCACTTTCCAAGGCTCTGCAAAAGGCAAGTAAGTTGAAGTCAATGCGTAAATCTCTCCGACGTACCACTTCTGAGCAACAACGGAGAAGTGGCCACTGCAGTGTAATTCTGCGTGCTCCCAGTATCGGCAGAAATAATTTAAGTATTTCAAGGAACCCTTACATGTTCAGCATAGCTGCTGCAGAAGAGGTGCTTCCAAGAAGAAGGAACCATGGACTGAAACCGATGGATGTACCCGCTTGAATAATGCGAAAATGCTGCAGTGTTCAATCCAAATGCCAAAATGAATAATTGGCGGGGCCGAGTTGAGGCCGGTCAATGAAAGCTCTGCACGTTAAGAGCAGATAAGAACCAACCTGCGGAAGGTATGATACGATGGTTCCAGAAATAAGAAGTGCCGTGAGGGCATTGCCAGCCCAGTCTGATTCCTGAAAGTAAAGGTGGTAAGGATAAGGCGCTTCCTCTGGTAACCGCGTGGACCAGGTGTGGCAGAGTAACTTACAACGGAGCATGTCTCCGCAGTGAACAGAGTCATGTAGACAGTGGCTTGTAATTCGGATGGTCGGAACTTTGGTATTCTCCAAGTGAAGGAAGTGTGATAGCCTACGGTATTGTTTGTGGTAATAAGCAATGAAGCCCGTTATCATCTCAGCCACAAGGCTATACGTGCTACCATGTCTACCGACCCCAAGACACGACGACTACGATCCGACTATCCTTTCTTCCTATCGTATCGCACCCGCTGGTTCGTATTCTTTTCTCCTGGAATGTACATCTACTGAAGATCATACTTCACCTTGGAACTGCTCGCAGGAGCGACAATGACCAGTACGCGCATGTGAACAATGCAATATACTACCATCTTTTCGACGCCGTCGTAAACAACTACCTCATCGATCACTGCGGGATGGACCCCACAAAGTCCGAGCAAATCGGTCTCGTCGTCTCGTCATTTTGCGAGGTATGCTCTAGCTCCAAGTTGTGTTGACTTGGCTCCGATAGGTCCCCCTAGTTTTTCTCTCCCGTGTCATTTCCGGACGTTTTGGACCTTGGCTTGAGGGTCGCCCGTCTTGGGACCAGTTCAGTTACCTACGAGGTGGGCGTGTTCAGAGCGAAAGCTCATCCAAACGACGACCATACAGTGCCGGCTCATCGGCAACGGAAGCAAGAAGAAAATGCATCTGATACGGTCACCCCTGTCGCGGTCGGCGGATACACTCACGTTTTTGTCAAAAGCTCGTCCCGTAAGGCCACCCCAATAGATGCCAAGTTGAAATCCAGCTTGATGAAACTGATCACACACACTGCCACTGCAGTGTCCAAGCTATGATATCTTTGATCCCCATGATTTCCACTGTCCGCAGACCACTAGATGACGGCTCACATGAGGTGCAGCAAAGGCGGTTGCAGATAAATCCATTTTCCATCCTACTTTCCGATGTACGTAAAGATGCGTATATTCTCTACCTTATCTTGCGTACTCCCACTTGTGACCAGAATGCAGCGCCACACGTTCATGGCAGATTCACAGACGTGATGTAAACGACGCGAGCGTCCTTTACTTCATGTCTGGGGATCACCCATACTGCAACTCCAGGGAATTTCTAACGTTATATTGGAAATCTTCGTCATTCATTATACAGGCAGGTTCTTCGTAATGATAAATCAACGAGGAGCCGGTGTTGGGCCAACGGCACTGCATATACATCGTTGATGATGGACAGATGTCAGGGGAATCTGGCATTCGCATTTGACTTTGGAATTGTAAGGTGCCAGGACATAATACTTGTGTCGGCCCTATATACCGCCATTGTTACGAGCGACGAGCAACTTCGATCAAGAAAATTTTAGCTTGGGGATAAGAATGGGGCGATGTCCTCATCGCCCACTGGCGTACCCGGACAGTCCTCACTGCGGATACCTGACTTAGTAGTAAGCTTGGAAGGGCAGAGCTGTGACGTAGGAACTTCGGCGTGGAAGAGACTATGTAGTGTGTGGCAGCCAGCGCAGAATAGATACAAATCCTAACGTATTGCATTCTATCGTCAAGAACAGGCCTTCGATGACTAAAATCTTCGAGAACTATCGTACTTGAGCACGGTGGCGATTTGGGTTTCGATGAGATGGGGTTATTTATTTCAGTTTAGTGCACGTAAGACGCAATAGACGGTAATGGGTTAGACCATGTTACCTCACAGCCTCTGTATCTGCTGGTCTCCATAGGCAGGTATGTCAGATTTACAGAGCACCGGAAGAAGCAGAGGGCCGATCCCACTAGCAGCTCGGTGATATGTTTCGCACCCTACGTCTAGTACCACGATCTAAACGCTCCCAACATCAATGGTGCGTTGACTTCTTCCCGTCGACAAACATGTTCCTCGTTGCACTCGGTAGCCGTATCTCCGAACCGTCCATTTCCTTCGTCACGAGAACCTGACATCCTAGACGACTGGTGTCTGTGAGGCCAAAGGCAAGGTCAAGCATGTCGTTCTCGTCATCGGAGGGCTCGGGGAGGACATCATACACGTCGGGTTCGAGGATGACGTGACATGTCGAGCAGGCTATTGATCCTTCACACGCGCCTATCGGAGAGGAAAGGGATGAGTGGGGGATGACCCGGTGACTGGGAGTCCGGAATGGAGTGCTCGCCTTCCAAGTCGATATCCCATTCGTGTGCAAGAGATAGTATGTCATCCCCTTCACTAGCTTCTATCGTTTTGATGGGATTTCCCTTGTGGTCTTTGAAATGAAGTTTTATGCTTGACAGTGGGGTAAGGATGAGCTGACGGCGGAGATGGAAATATAGGGAACGCACCCAATTCCTGGTTCTGGACGCGTGATCTGACCATGCTGGAGCGCTACACCGTTACATGAAAAAAGTGGACTACACTACAGCATAACACATACCAGCTGATTTGTGCAGACCTCTCGTCGGTTGACGTGGGCACAAAACAGTAATTTTCAATGGCCGCTGTGAGTACAGTGGGAGAGCGTACACGCGTGCACTGGTTGATGTGGGTATTCGCGCGAGTTGGCGGAGAAGCGCCATGGAGGACTAGGCCGGAATATTGTCACGTGATTACTCCCCACCGAAGGGATCAAAGAATTCATTCTCCGCTTCAAATATTTGCATTAAAATGCCTTAAAATTTCTGTAGCCAGTTGGCTAAAATGCCCACCGAGACGTTCCTTAACTCTGCTGACGCTGTCTCTCACCTGCAGACGTACCCTTCTTACGATGGGCTATCCGTCCAGGAGCTCATGAACAGTCGTGTTCATGGTGGGCTCACGTACAACGACTTCTTACTACTTCCTGGCAAGATCGACTTCCCCGCATCGGACGTGATCACTGAGACCAGGATTACGCGTAATGTTGCGCTGAAAACGCCATTCATGAGCAGTCCAATGGACACTGTCACTGAGACAGAGATGGCCATCAGTCTCGCTCTCCTGGGTGGTATCGGTGTCATCCACCATAACCAACCTGCTGCTTCCCAGGCGGCCATGGTTCGCGCAGTGAAGAGACACGAAAATGGGTTCATCACCGAGCCTGTTGTCCTATCCCCTTCTCATACGGTTGCTGATGTCCTGGATATTAAGGCCCGGCTTGGATTCTGCGGCATTCCCATCACCGGTAAGTGTTCCACTTTTTCCAATTGGGTTGATGATGAACTACAAACCTTCGTTCTACCGAGTTAACGGATTTTTTCCGTGATCTGCGGAAATTTGATAATCATGCATGGCTTTCTGATCCTTTAGTTATACATATTACGTTCTGCAACCTTCTGACTCGTTCCATTTCCCCAGATACCGGATCTTTGGGAGGGAAACTCCTTGGTATCGTCACGTCCCGTGACATCCAGTTTGAGTTGCCAACGATGCTTTTAAACGACATAATGACTACAGATCTCGTCACCGCACCACAGGGCGTTACTTTAACCGAGGCAAATGTTCTTCTGCGTAGCTCCAAGAAAGGGAAGCTACCAATTGTCGATGACCAGGGCCGTCTTACTTCCCTCCTTGCGCGCTCTGATCTTCTCAAGAACCAAAACTACCCACTTGCCAGCAAGAATCCGCGAAGTAAACAGCTGTATGCTGCTGCTGCTGTCGGCACCCGACCCAGTGATCGTGAGCGTCTCCAGCTCCTTGTGGAAGCTGGCCTCGACATCGTCGTTCTCGACTCTTCGCAAGGTAACTCCATCTACCAGCTCGAGATGATTCAATGGATCAAGCAGGTGTTCCCCAAACTTGAGGTTATTGCTGGGAATGTCGTTACACGCGAGCAAGCTGCGAACCTCATTGCTGCTGGTGCAGATGGCCTCCGTGTTGGTATGGGGAGCGGATCTATTTGCATCACGCAGGAGGTCATGGCGGTCGGGCGTCCGCAAGCTACTGCTGTGCATTCCGTCGCCGAGTTTGCGGGGAAGTTTGGGGTTCCTGTCATTGCTGATGGCGGTATCGGCAATGTGGGCCATGTTGTTAAAGCGCTTGCACTCGGTGCGAGCGCTGTTATGATGGGGGGATTGCTCGCGGGTACGGCCGAGGCACCCGGCGAATACTTCTACCATGATGGGAAGCGTGTCAAGGCGTATAGGGGTATGGGCAGTCTAGAGGCAATGGAGGCTGGGAAGTCAGTTCCGTCAGTCCATGTGAATGGCAAACCTGGGTCTATGAAACACTCAAAGAGCACCCCGCATGAAAATGCCGCGACGACTCGATACTTTTCCGAGTTCTCAGCTGTCAAGGTTGCACAGGGCGTTTCGGGTGACGTTCAGGACAAAGGAAGCGTCAAGGCATTTGTACCGTATTTGCATGCGGGTTTACAACACAGTCTTCAGGACATCGGCGTGAAAAGTGTTGATGAACTGCAAGGAGGTGTGCGAAATGCCTTGGTTAGGTTCGAGCTTCGGACGACAAGTGCCCAGATTGAGGGTGGTGTTCATGGGCTTAACTCGTGAGTAGCCAGATCATCCAGTTTGCGATGGCTGATATGGTTCTACTTTGTAGGTATACTAAGCGGCTATATGCTTGAAATAATTGCCTTTCTACATATATCTGTAGGAACAGAGTAGCATCATGTCATGTATTCCTTATCACTGTACTTCATACAATATAAAATGATAGGGATTAACCAGTCTAGCCAAGTAACGTCCGTTTCTGCTCGCGTGCTAGACAACAAGTAAGTACGAAAGCGACTGTGGAAGCAACGCCTCCTAGCCTGTTTTAAACACAACAGGCAACCAGAAAGTAGAAAGGTTGCGACGTCAGCGACGCCAAAACGACGATGGACCGAAATGGCAACGACACATGTGTGAAGGGCACACAAGGTAACGGTGAGTAAGAGGTACTAAATTAGCGATCTGGTTTTAGGTCGTAAAAGGCAACCGTCACGCACCAGAATATCATGGTTATCGCATTCGGTCCACCAGTTTCTATGCCTTCCTCGCGCCCACTCAACTGTACCCCCATCGATCTAATCGCATGTAAACTCACATCACCCAAAGCGGCCAATCCATTCCCTTCGCCCTCACTCCCGTACACGCTTGCTGCGACTGTTCCATTTCCTGGAGCTCCAGCTGGCAATGTACTTCCTGGATGGTGGCCGTGCAGGACAGATTTTTCGGGGTCGAAAAGTGCGAAAATGAGTGACGAGAGCCCTGTTACAAGGAATTGGGGAATAACAATGAAAATATTGTGTATGCCCTATTGGTTGAGAAAAAGTAAGCACTACGAAAATTGAAGACGGGACATAAGCAGAAATGTGAAGAATTATTGCTTCGGATATGAAAGACCCATGATAGTACAGAAGGTATACGTACCAAAATGGCACCAGCCTGTGCGCTGAGCCCCTTTCCTGTCCCATGTCTGGAGAACGTCCTCCGTTCGCTGTCCACACCCACTCGCGACCGCGGCAAGGACCCAGGAACCTGCTGTCCAGAGTCGCCAAACGACCGCAGACTGGACATAAGAGCTTCATTTTCGTTGCTTGTCCAATCATCACTCCTCCGTTTGTGGTACTTTTTGTGATTATCTTCTACGTCCCCAATACTGACTTGTCCGCGTGCTTTCCCATGTCCATGCCCAACGCCAGCATCAAATAATGTGTCAGCCAAAGGACCATGGTTGTCTTCCCACTCCCCTTCTTCGTCTTCTGGGATAAGCTCGTTCGATCCCTCTTGGAATAACAGTCTCCTCTCCTCCCTTGTTATCCTCCCCCTACCGCTTTCAGCTAAACCTTGTTCTTCCTCAAAGTTCCGCCCTGGACGAGTATGGCTCCGTGGATGTATTGGTGTCAGCTCTGCATTGCCACTATCATCTGGATCCAGCTCCTCGAGTTCTCCAACAAGCTCAAGGGCCGAATCTGTCCTTGTCGAAGTAGGAGAGGAGTGCGAGAGGATGGCATCGGCAAGCTGATGTTCAAAATAGATGACAGTCGGGAGGCAAATACCAGAGAGCAAGGAAGTCGTGGGATGATGGATAAATAGTTGAGTGGGACATCCACATTGCCAATGAAAAGGGTTCTCACCAATGCAAATGGCACCCATTGTGTGATTGCCCAGCAGAATCCAGTGATTGCCATCACAACTGTCGCACTAGAAACGGACGTCGTAAAACTATGGGGGATCAGCAAGTAACCCAGGGAAAATTAGGAAGGGTGGGTCATATTGCAGCGAAAGTACTTACTAAGTTGCACACATACACGACGCAAACACCGCATGCGAAACAGCCCACAGTGTCGCAAGGTGTACCCGTGGCACTTTGGCCCACCATCGTCCAACGCCTCTTCGTATCACACTTTCCCTAGCTTCAAACACTCTATGGCGAACGAACGCAGGGGCAACAGTGTTGGCAATGAGCGAGACAAGCGCGCTGTAAAACAGTGCACGACTCCCCAGACGCGTTGCTTCTGCATCCACGTCGGCGTCGTCGGCGGATGTATCTGACAATGAACGTTTGTAAAGTTCTCCAATGTAAAGCGAAGTGTAAAAGAGAACTGGAAACCAGGCTACCCATGAACTGGCAGAAAATTGCAACAGGCGAATGCCCGATGGCATAGGAGAGTGTTGAGAAAATGCATATGCTCAATATCGAGCCTAAGACGCTCACAAAAACTGTATGACGCACTAGGGAGGCGACGATTAGTATCTGCTACCGAAGTTTGCTAGAGGGAAGGAAGCTGACAATTTGGTAAATGGCATGTGGCAGATGGCGAAAAATGTGCCATATCTCTGCTATCTCTTGACGGAGAGTTTTTGCAGGGGTACTGGTTTAAATCGTGCAAGTGAGAGGAGAGTGGGAGCAAGCTAACATGTCGCTCACTGTGTGGCTAGTAAGATGCGTTCTTTGACGGACCAAGCTGTCCACAGGTGTGTTCCCATTAAAAGGAAGGAAGCAATGACAGTAATCGCCTCAAGTTGAACGTGGCCAAGAAAGGGAAAGAGAGCGGGAAGATTAATATTGCCGCTGGAGAAACTCGGAACATGAGGTGACGTGAGAGAGAGGGGGAAGGGCATACACGTAGAAACCAACGACACTACCTATAGCAAGCATGCACGCTGCCCAGGCATTTCCGCTGGGCTGCTCGGAGGTAGGTAGGGTGTCAACAAGAAGAGCGCGATCTAATGCTTGGACTTCCGACAGTGTTGTCATAATGTATATCGAACAGAGGTGGAAGGGACTCACCTGCATTAATGGAGAAGTCAATGCAATAAATGGCTAGCACGGCGAGCCAAATGGTGAATACGTTATGCTATGCGGTATCAGTATGAGAAGTAGACGCAATAAAGGGTGGCGTACTGTTAACGATCCCGAAGGCGCAAATATGGACGCAACCGATTTGGTATATCCCAGGAGGAGTGTCGCGCAGCTACAGAGGACAACACCTGCAAGCATCAGAGGTCGCCGTCGTCCAAAGCGTGATCTTGAGTTGTCCGCAAGAACTCCTGGAAAACACTGAGCACCCCCAGACGTGAGCAACCTTGACGAGCTGCTGCAAACCTATCAAGGGTTGGACAATGAGACCAGACAAAGGGCCAGCAAGAAACACAGCCGCCATTCCTGACTTGCTGAGTCCGAGAGACACCAAGTAAGGAGAGGCTGAAAGGTGACATGAACGGACGAGTACGAAAGTACAGCAGCGGAGCGTACCATAAGACATTTCGACCGACCAAAGGACCTGCACGCCCAGCAAGCCAACAGTGAGAGATGGCAAGCGTGCCCATGGTGGACCCAATACGCGCGCTACTCCTGCCCACTGGCCTCGCTCTATGATACCATCCTCGTCTGCAAGTATTATGCCTGAAGTGCCCGTCATAGGCCTGTGTGGATGAAAGCGTGACAGTTCGCGTGATAGACACCACTATGTAGTACGTCGCCGTGAGTGAGTACTCACGTGTGACATTTGCCTTCATTAGCCCGTCCTACGATGGCGAGCAACCGCGAATACGACCCAGAAGCTGACCCGTCCGACGGCGACAGTCCCCCCTTTTCCAATGAAAACGATGGCCTTCTCTCTGGCCCCAGGCCTCATACCCATGACCCACATACCAATATTCATACCCCAAAGACGCACGCATTGTCGCGCCAACATTTCACCTTGACGCATCTGTTGTCTTCGTTCGCAGGTGGTGTCATAATCTGCTTTGTTGCTCAGCTGCTGTTGCATCAATCCAGATGCTTTCTTTCCGGCCCGCCTGAGAACAGTGACCACGCACACGTCCTTGCACCACCCTACGCCGGCTCTACGCAGGGCCATAACTTCCCCCCTCCTTCACCAACGAATAATTACCCAGATTTATTTCCCACCAAGTAGGTACTGCCAAATATTTCGTCCTTCCGCCTAACCTGCTGGCGCAACAGCGTTGGCTATCCAGGCAAAACCCTAGCTGGTGCAGAAGCAGGTCTCATAATAACGGCCCCTTCACAGCCCATCCAAACTGGGGCTGCCCAGCTCGTTTTGCCGGCTTCATACCCAGGCAAGCACTCTGAGCACAAGCACAAACACAAGGGCGACCGCGAATTTGACCTCTTCCGTTCATGGGGGAATCTCTCCCCCTGGTACTCTGTCCCCCAAGGCGCGTTTGGAATTGACGAGAGTCCAGAACCGCCAGATGGATGCGATCTTGTCGGTGTTCATGTATTACATCGCCATGGTGCTAGATACCCGGCTGGCTCGTGTAGGTTATCGAATCCACGGGAGGCAGTTCGGCGACGTTCTACCTCTCCGATCCAGAATGGTACTCAATTTGTTTCAATAGCATCTGGTCCCGCCACCTTTGCTAGCCATTTGCATAAAACTGCTGTAGAATGGGAAGCCACTGGCTCTTTGGCATTTTTGAACGATTGGTAAGTTAGAGTATCGTACTCTACCATTGTGCTGCTTTAACCATTCCCTCCCCCCTCTTGGCATCTCTTCAATCCCGCTCTGTGGCCGTCTCATGCATCGCACACGACACGCGATTAGGACATACAAGCTTGGCGAAGAAGGTAAATTTTGCTCATTAGACGCGTGCTCAGTCCCCTTATCGCTTATCCTTGATTCTACGCACTTTGATATCCTTCGAACTCTGCGTGCTTGTGCATCACTTTACCTTCCACCGCCTTTACCTCATTGCTTGTTACTCAAACTCGCTTGGCTTGGCTTGATTAGTTCTGACGCCCTTTGGAAGACAACAAATGTGTATGTCCCCCATTTCTGAACATGACCTTCCTACACATCTAACGATATGTAGTTGACCTTGGGGTATCGGCGCGGCTCAAATACGGCTATTTGCTCGAGGTACGTTGTCGTTCCAGCGCGACTTACGACTCAGCACGCAGTTTAAAACTATATCTTCAGAACTTCACGGCGTCAAATAATCTCCCTGTTTTCCGCACGGAATCTCAGTGAGTAATTTTCTTTTCTCCAAAGGTTATTTACGCACGCTCCTAATGAATGATACTTCCTGCTTTATCCCTGCTACCAATTGTTACGTAAAATAATTGGTTATCCATCGTCCACAGGAATCGAATGCATGCCTCGGCGATCAATTTTGCTCTCGGCTTCTTTGGGTGGCCTCTCGATGGCAAATACGAGCAAGTGATTATGATTGAAGCCCACGGAGTGAGTGACTGCGTAGATCGTAGAAATATTTGTTGACGTCGCCCTTCGAGTAGTTCAATAATTCGCTGGCTCCCGATCAGGCGTGAGTCCGTCCTCGCTTTGCTTTCATCCTACTTACACATAATTTCTTCTCCCCTCTTCCTCCATCTGATAATAGCTGCCCCAATGCCAATGCACCTGGCAAGGCTGATCGATCGCGCACCTATGTCAACGAATGGAAAAGCAGATACCTTAAAGATGCTACCGCGCGATTGCAAACTGAAATAAATCCCAGTGTCAAGGCGAATGGTGAGAGGGGTAAGGGCCTTGTGCTGACAGTTGATGACGTGTATAGGATGCAACTCTTGTGTGCTTATGAGGTACGTTCTAGAGGTTTCCATGCCTTCGGCGTGTCTTAAGATAGGTACTTCAGTTGACCGTTCGTGTGATTCTAGACCGTTGCCCTTGGGTATTCAAAGTTCTGTGAACTCTTCACAGAGGAGGAATGGGAAGGATTCAATTATGCGTGAGTTCGCCATTGGCTGTTTTCTAACCACACTCACTACTGGCTGACTTTCATCAACTCCGTTCTTCCATAGCATGGATCTCTATTTCTGGTATGACTCCGCATTCGGTTCTCCGGTGGCACGTGTCCAGGGGCTCGGTTACGTTCAAGAACTTGTGTCGCGTCTGACCCATACGCCAATCGAGGTGCACAATTCGAGTACGAATGCGACGTGGCACAAGCCAGAGACTTGGCCTCTTAACGATGCTCTCTACGTCGATGCAACCCATGACGTGGTTGTGCTGAACGGTGCATTCTCTAGTCCAGTCATTGGTAGTGCAAGACTGACAATTCGTCTGCTTTGTATCCTCCAACATAGTCATCACTGCGCTTAATTTGACCACACTTGCGGCAACGGGACCTCTCCCCGCAGATCACATTCCAGCGAAACGTTCTTTCAGAGCATCTGACCTTGCACCATTCGCAACCAACATGCAATTCCAGCGTAAGTGTTTACTCGTTTATTTCCCAGATTGTCTATTTCGTTGTTCTCTCACGTCCTGACACGATCATAACAATGACATTTGGTTGCAGTACTCAACTGTCCAGCATACGCCAATCCCCCCTCAAGCAACGTACTCGCCTCTAATCCCACCCACATCCGTGTAGTGATCAACGACGGGCCTGTTCCTCTGCATGGCATTCGCACGTGTCCGATATCGCCTCACGGACTCTGTCCGCTGTCTGCATTCGTGGAAGGGCAAAGGGAATCGATCAGGAACATCGATTGGGATTGGGGATGTTTTGGAGATTGGAGATTGCCACCCGGTTCGGAGTGGGAAACTACAGGAGGGTGGTACCCGTAGCTTGCACCCCAGGTGGAAAGAACTTAAAGGGCACAGTAATGAGTTTGAGGCACAGTGTGTACTGGGATATTATTGGTCAGTTGTAATCTGTGAGCACGCATCCCTGTCCTGGCAGAGATAATATGCATAAAGCACGGCGATAATCGGAAGTCCGTTCTACTCAGCAGCCTCCTCACTCAGTTTTTACTCCATCCACATTTCCAGGAGCACACCAATTCACACGATACATAGGCTACTGTCTAGATATAAACTCTGTTCGCTGCAAAGATGGCATATGCATACATAGGTTTGTTACAGTGTTGCATTTGGTTCTACCACCTTTACTTTCAGGGATCGGGCTGGGCTGCCAATGCCCTCGCAGCATTCACCATATTTGGACTCATATAGCTTGATTCTCTAACTAAAACTGGATGCCACTGTCCTACCCTGCTACTACTTTTCTCCGTGGTGGGAAGCATCCTTAGTATTGACGCTATCCCTACTTGCATGACCTTCAGTCATTTTGGCATCCGTATCTTCAATCTTCGACAAAAACAGTGAACTGATAGTCGCCACCCCGGCCCAAGGAATCAGTGAGATGAAACTCCACCTGACGGCCTCCCTAAATGCCTCCTTGACCACTATTTGAACACTGTTTGGGAGCCCATCCAAGGTCTGAATAGATTTCAGACCACCACTGCTGTGCAGCGCTACGAGGGTTGCAAGGTCAGGACCCGATATTTTTCTGTTTTCGATTACACCAGTGATATAGGAGCCTACTATGGCATTCATGACGGTGAAGCACTGTGCGAGGCCGAAGGTACCTCCGAATGCGCGGAACTACAGAAGATCAGATAAACAGAGGTAGCATGGGACAATGATTTAGACTTGCGAAGAGGAGCATCGCGTTTGAAATTGCAATGTGGTCGGGTTTGATGAAGCGAGCCTGGATGACGAGTGGACCAAAAATTAAGTCAAGCCCGACACCAACCATAGCTATGAGGCTGCAATGTAAAGATGTTGGAAGGGAACAGCAAAACAAAGCAGGAAATACGTACACATCTACAAGTCTCTGAACGTTCATTTCCATGGCCATTTGAATTAACCCGAGGCTAACAGTTATGACTGCAGAACCAAGCACGATCGGGTAAATAGGCTATTTTATTCTCGATTGATGCATCAATGGTCCACAGAGTTTGGTTTACTTGCCTGTCGCAATCTCTTGATCATATAAATCGATATGAGGGATCCGATGCCCTGTTAGATGTCTGAGTACAGTAGTGAAACGTCAACGAGGAAATGGCACACAAGACCGGGGATAAAGTAAAGCAGTCGTATACCTGCCTGAGATGCCGGAAGACCGGTGACAATCGTCATGAAGATTGGCACGAAGTAAAACATCACCATCACCACGATCCCCGACGCAAATGACCCGAACTGCACCACGCATATGTCCACCGATGTAAACATTTCTAGCGGGATCATTGGGTATGCACGGAACACGCCAGAAACTCCAGTCGTAGAGCCACGTTTCCTCTCGAGTACAATCTCCCATGCAATACAGAGGCTGACGAGTATCGCGCCGATGACAAGGTTCACAATAGTGCGCATTGACTTCCAGTTGTCATCTGGACCCCAGTTGAGGGCAAGGAGGATCAGTATACCTCCAGAGACAAACAAGAACGTGGCAATCCAGTCCATATAAACGAGTTTAGAGATCCATGTGTCTGTTTGACTGGCGGACGAAAGGTCATCAAAAGACATGGCATCTCTGACTCGACTACGTAGGAGCAGATAACATAAGACTATCGCGAAGGCGGCACATGGCAGGCTAGAGTGATCGATACGGTCATGCACAAGTCCCGTAGAACCTTGTTACGCACCTGATGGCAAATATCCAGCGGAAATTCACAGTTACTAGAAAACCACCAATCAGAGGTCCCGTGGAAAAGGGAATAACATATAACAGCATCATGGCCGACTGTTGCACATTGTTTCCATCCAGCGACTTTGTATCTGACAAGATAGTCCTGACCACCTAGCAGTGATATCAGAGACGACAGAGCAAAAAATACAAGGGGCGATGGCGCACAGTTAATAGGCCAGCGGCTCCTATACCCGCGATTCCTCGCCCAATCAAAACCATCAGCATATTGACGGCCCCAGTGCTCAAGGCACTTCCGACCAAGAAAAGAAATAAAGATATCTGGATGGCAAAATATCGTCCATAAATATCGGCAACAGTGGCAAACAACGGTAAGAAAACGGTGGTCGTTAATAAATAGGACGTTCCGATATAACTGAGTCGAGAGTGGATGTTAAGAGCATTGCAGGCACGTCAAAGGCAAGACACACCTTTGGAGATTGAGAGCATTAAACTCAGACTAGTGTGTTCGAGGTTCGGATACTAGCTTTGAACTAAAAATGGATGAATGCTTACGGCTATGTGTGACTGGGCAGTTGCAACAACTGCTTGTCAGTGCAGTCAGCCTGCTGATCCATGTACAGAATGTGGACATACCAGTGTAATCTAGAGTATCAAGCGAGAGCGGAAGCACGAGTGCGGCCATCAACTTCCAGTCTATAGACTTCCAAAGCCCGGGTTGCTTAAACCCCTCAGGGGCAGTCGCATCCCTCGCTACAGCCAACCTACCGTCAGAGGGGGGGAGTCCAGAGTGAGAATACACGGTACTTACTCGTGGCTTTCATCCTGTCGAAAGAGAGTCTCATCTCGGGGGGCATTTAACATGAGAGGCCTCTCACACGACCAGAGGCCAGGGAATTTAGGCCATGAGTCCCCCAATGAAAACTGGACATGCACACAAGTAAGAGATTTGAAAATATGACGTGGCGGAAAGGTGACGGGAAAACACTTTCATTTTTACGATAGGCACACTTGAAGTGACCAGAGGCGCCATGATGGTGTTGAACAATCCAGGATGTCCATATATAGTAACCATTATGTGAAATGTTGCATGCGGTAACTAGCCAGTACCTTTGAGTCACATAGTAACTCCGTCAGGATAATCTGCATTCCCAATTCCCGCTCCAATTCCAACCTATAGGAATGCAGATTCGGAAGCACACGAAACGCTGTAGTGCATGTTTATATAAAGAATTTGTTACATAGTCTCGGGACCAGACGCGTATGATAGTCACCTTATCACATACCCACATACTAGAAGTTGAACGTCATGGAGCATGCCGAATTTTCCTGGTCAGATGAAATTCGCATAAAAACCCTCGTTCCAGGGAAAGGGTACACCTCCTCAAAAAGTTGCAGCCTGTGCACCAGTAGCAGATATTGTCTGTCTAGCTAGAAGTAACAGGTTGGGGTCCACATACAACATGTATGCGTTATCATGCAGCTTACTGAGTCTGGTTGAAATTCGAGCCACGACATACATAAGTAAGACCTGATCGTATCGTAGTAACCTAGACAGTATGGATGAATTATATATGCCGTGAACGTGAATGGGATAACTAAAAATGGTCGGGGAACCAAACAAGCAGGAGGAATCCTAGAAGGAACATGTACACGAGACTCGACGTATGTGAAGGTGGTGTATCATCTGCCGGAGTGCAACCAATGTAAACCCTAAGCTCGCGCAATTTTGCAGCTCGGCTCAATCCAACGTGGCCAATATTGTACCCGTCCAAGTACTGGTCAAGATCGTGGTCATTGACGCTATTGATTGCAGGCACGTCACGCAGCAGAGGAAGACTGAGTGGTAATTCGGTCGCACCTCCCTCTCGTATGAAAGGAATGACTTTGAACGGGCGAGTTAATCCTGACTCGCAACCTGAGTTGTAGATCTATTTAGAGCTTGGTCATTTATGAGCCACTCCAAGATGATAACGAAGGACAGATGGGGTTGAAACGAGTCGGATAACATGGATAGGTGACAAGATTTAAAACCAAGAACGTACAACGCACCTGGTAAGAGCTGACAAGGGCATCAGCTGCTGAGGTGTTTGCTTTTATCTGGGCTCTGTTAACGGTCTGAATTTCTCCATTGGTGACCTGTACGGCCTGTTCCAAAACGTTGAACCTCTGATCCATCCCCTGTAGAATCTGATTCTGGACTGCGTCCAGGCGGTCGTTCAATGGATTGAATTGTTGCTCAATCCGATCCACCTGACCCTGGAGTGACTGGAGAGATTGGTTCATCGGATTGAGATGGGTTTGTAAAATAGTTGGAGTGACTGTATTATTGGTGATGTGAGCTGTGATGGGATCTAGCTGCTGCCGGAGTCCGTCAAGTCTGGAGGCGACTGGCCTCAGAGCAGTCGCCACAGCAGACGTGACAAGCTCCTGCATCCCGGCATCCCGGTTCCGCGTCCCCTGGGTGCTACCGGTGGAATTATCCTGGTTCTGGTGGGTCTGAGACATGGGAGTTGGAGGAGGGCGCTCTTGGTTTCTAGACGACATTTTTGTGGCGCAATTTCAACCCAATTGCTTTATATCCCCCCTGGTATCAGGGTGAGAGACCTTTACAATAATTGAGGTTAGCCCACGTGTGATGAATGTATTGTTGACTTGAACTTGCTGTGGAGTGGCATGCGATCTAGAGCTATCTTGGTTTGGAAAGTTGCTGGTCCTCTGTGGGTGCGGGCGGCTCTGGGGCTCAAGGGAACTGCTCGGATCCCCGATCTGAGGTATTCCTGGACACGGACTCGACGGCGTCACCAAGTTCCTAGTTCCCATCCCGTGGTCCGACACAAATGAATTCTCATACGCACCTGCGAGGAGCTAGTATAGATGGATACGATGACTCAAATACACACCTGGGATTCCATCATGGGTCTTATCTTTTTCCAATGGTCGCACAGGAAGCAAAGCGGTGTAGTGGAACTACGCGGCAGTTGGCAGAGTCACTGGCTGAGCGCTGATTAGTAGTCCTCACGGTCTGAGATTAAACAGTCACTGCTTCTGTTCGCCCTCACATCACAACTGCCTTCACCCTTCACCCTCCCCAGTACCTTCCAGTCCATCTGCTTATGCCCTTTGCATACCAAACCACTACCTTGCCAATACAGGATAGTGTCGTCATGGCCGGAGGGATGAGCCTGGTTGCCTGCCACTCCGACCATGAAGACACTGGCGCACTGCCATCCCGACGACAGCGAGAAGCGATGGCGGATCACTTTCGTAGTAAGTACGTACCACATGAATGGATGATGACGGTAGTATAGGTTGGGCTGCCCGCACTAGACACCCCAATCCCTGATCGAGGAACAAATAATAGTCTACTATAGGGGAAATTCAAGATTTAGGGTGCCCCAGAAGATCACTACAGTATGTATCACCTCGGACGGTTGGCACGACACATGGAGCGTCTGGATGAGAGAGCAGAGCGTAAAGCCACAACCGGCGGACGAACACACAGCATGATGCGGTGGACGCCATCGTTGCTTATATGTTTTAGGTACCGATGCCAAGATCAACTGTCACGGACTATCACATGTCATAGCGAAGGGTCTTGAAGTCAATTGAGTAATATTGAATTGTGACTTACTGAGGTCCACCAAAATTGAATACAACTACGTTGCCAAGCTCAAAGAATCCAAACTACATAAACAAGGACTACAATGTTCGTGAATAGTTCATCAAGATCAAAACAAATGTTCTAGATGCAGTTGAGGAACAACAAGTTGACAACACGCTCACGTGACAGGGCACGAGGAACAGCCTTTGTGGAAACGAGGCGCGTCATTTTGTCATGCCAAGAACACCCCAGTGCCACACACGTTCAAAGCACCAGGGCAGCACCAACAAGCGCACCAGCGGAAGCAACGAGGATGCCGAAGAAGCCCCCGAAAGCGAAGGGTACGAGACCAGCTGCGCCGTTGGTCGAGGTAGCAGTGCTGGTGCTGGTGCCAGTGCCTGACGTCTTGGATGACGTAGTTGTGGTCGTGGTGTGGCTACTAGTAAGGGTGGTGATGGTGCTAGGCGCGGTGGGGGTTGTAGAAACAGAGCTGCCCGTTAAAGTGACCGAGGTAGGAGTCGTCGTACTAGTGCCAGTCGACTCGGAACCTCCAGAAGTTGTGGTTCCTGGACGTGCATAAGTAAGGGCCAGATAACAGTAGATAGCTCACATACCTCCGCACTCCTGTTGTCCGAGAGCCTGGGCGGCCTGGACGTCTTCAGGTGTGCAGTTGGTCTGCAAGCATTCGCCAGCGGCAGTTTGGAAGGAAGCAGACGAACAGACACAAGCCAAGTCTGTGCTGTTGCATGCGTTGAAATGAATACGGTACTTGGCTAGAACTGAGAGATAGGGTAGCTTACAAGCCGCTGCAGCCCGCACTCTGGGCAGCCGAAGTAACACACTGGAGGAGGCAGGCACTTAAAGAGGGGGTGGAAGAGGGCGCACTGGAAGTCTCACTGCCAGACTGCGCCTGAACAGCGAGGATGGAGGCAGTGACAAGGACGACTAGAGACTTGGAGTTGGCGAACATGACAGTCTGACTTGTTTCGCTGGTTTTGATTGGGAGGAGGCGACTGTGGAGGCGAAATCGATTTCAAGTTACATATATGTTCGACCGTGGGAAATACCGTAAACAGGGACATAGGGTGACACGTGGATCTCAGAGACGTAAGTCGAAACATGGAGTCAGTCGGCGTACATACTAGAAAGTGGCGTGCAAGACGACGTGCGGGGAAACGATTGACTTGAGTAGGCGGGCCATTCGACTTCTCAGCAAGAGTCCTCGGGAAAGAAGTTAAAGGGAAGGAAGCCGGGTGGAGTCGGTAGGGCCATGGATACTCCAGGGAGAAAATGTCGCCAGTAATACATAGCTTTTCGCTGGGAACTGATTTCAATCACAGGTCCGCCAGTGGAAACTAAAGGGAGAGCGTTTTTAAAGAGGCTAGTAGAAATTTTCCGGTTGAAGGGGATCAGTTCATCTTGCCAGCAGTTGACTCCCGCCGATTACGGTAACGATCGTGAGCCCCTGATAGCGGCCCTCAGTGATCGACAACTGCGGAATAGTATCCATACAGACGTGGTGGTGTCTTCTCTTTAGCTCGATGTCTTATATGCGCTGAGAAGGCAGAAGAAAAATACTCACTGTAAATATCCCTGGACGCTCCGACTCGGAGCCTGAACGTTGAACAACAATCATGCCGCGCCAATTTATCCAAACGATGCGGTGGGCCAGCACAATTTATGCCCACAAGTTGCGCGAGTGAAGCAGGTCCAGTCGCACTTTCCAATATTATTGTTGGTCATGCGCCCGGACCGTTGCAGAGTCTTTTATGCCTTCCACCATACCAAGTCGACGGTTTGGCCACAACACTTACCTGTTACATAAATGCAAGTATTAGTACCAGCAAGGGCCATACTAGGCCACCCTGTATCATTGGCATCTGCACTTCTTATTTTTTCCACAGTCTGTCTCAAAATTTGGATTGCGAAATCAGCTTCAATTGACTCTACGTCATCGTGCCCATTCAACAATATTGGTCTGATTGTGCTTAGATGCACCTTCGACAGCTATTCACTCATCTGACTGAACAACCGGAATAAAATCTTGATTCCAGAGGGGTCCGTCTGCTAGTATGTTCAATACCACAACTTGGTAACATGAATGATTATATAGTAAGTCCTCACCGCCGCATTCCATCAACAGACTACAGTGTACTCAGCTCCTTTGAGCTCCTCCATAGAAGTCTCCGTCTGGCCTGGGTGAGGGATTGCAAGGAATATCCTGGGCTTCACTGCTAGTATGTTCTGCTTGGTGCACCGATTCAAATCTTCAGGACTCCGGGCCTCCAGTCAGTCATAATGCTCGCGTTCGTCTGGCTTGAGCAATGGTATCTAGTTGAGGCAGTCGCTTTGCCTCCTTGCACTGCGGGCAGTCATTAGCTGCCTTAGATGTCAACTTATGATGCCGAGTCCCTGAAGGGAACCTTGCAAAGTGTCGTTACGGGTTGGTTAGATGATGGGAACTAAGCGAAAGCCGGGGAGTAGGAAACAGCGGTATCTTAAACAAGGTACATATCAAGGTATGAATGCGGCACATGGCCGTAGGTAGAACTCATAGCGTACAAGGAACACGACCCGCAGGAGTAATATACATGGCTAACAGCAAGAGCATATACTGAACAATTACAATGTGGTGGAGATAAGGAAATAATTCAGAAAACCGTATCAGGGAATAAAATCAACAAGGCAGCGACTAGGAGCACCATAACCATCACCGTCGGAAGGATGGAGACAGAGCCATCATCAATACAACCGATGTGGGTCTTGAGCCTGTGTAGCTTCCCCGCCCAATCCAGTGATTCGTGATTGATGTTATATCCCGCCAGGTACAATTGAAGTTGATCGTCATTCAGACTGTTTATCGCATGCACATCACGCAGCGGAGGCAGATCGAACTGGAAGAAAGGTAAACCATTTGAGGGATATGTGACAAGGGGGAGAAATCATGTACCCACAGCATCTGGCCATTTGACTGCATCATGAGTGACGAAGGGAACGACTTCGAATCTACGAGACAATCCTAATCCACATCCTGTGTTGAACAGCTGCCAGACATCTGGTCATCAAACACCGCTCGCAAAAATGAACAGGTCGGGGAATAGATGGAACAGGGTATGAGAAGTAGGACAAGGAACTGACCTGAGAGGCCCTCACAAGCGTCTCAGCTGCTAGTCTTGTCTGGACACTACCCACAGCCCTAACATCGTCATGGGTTGACTGCACAGACCGACTAAGGCGATCAACATGCTTATCCACATCGAGGACCTGATTCTGGAGCGTGTTGAAATTGTCATTCAGTGGATTGAGGCGCTGGTTTATGTGTCCAAGGATCTCATCTTGGACTGTATTGAGGTGGTCATCAATTGGTTTGAGACGGTCTTGTAACATGGTATCATGCTTGGAGATTGTATTCTCGGTAAGGTGGTCTGCAATGTCGCCCAAACGATGCTGGAGCTCGCCAAGTTTGGTAGTGACTAGCTCAACAGCATTCACCACAGCAGACTTGGCCAACTCCTCCAACGCCGCATCCCGATTCGGGGTTTCCTGGTTGGCACCAGTAGTCTTTGTGTTGCCACCCATATCGTTCGGAGAGCGAGTGGTGGGAGGTGGACAGGACCTGCGATAAACGCTACTTGATACAATCACAACGGTTGGCGCTGTGCCCACGTGATGAGTACTTTGTAAACCTTGCTGTGGATCCACCCGCGATGAGAAGTCGCCCACAGTTCAGTTTGTGTTGTTGTTCCCAGCGTCTCTGTTATCAGGTGAACCTTGTCCATTTAAGTTACATTGGACCTTATAAGAGGGTCCTAATACGGTCGACGGTCGCCTCTCCTGATCCGGGCCAATGATTGATGTGATCTTTCTGGAGTTCGGAGCACCGTTCATGGGATCTGGCTGGCGTACGGAAGCCTGACTATGAAAATCAAACTAGCATGCTCACCTTGAATGGCATCAGTAATACGTGAAAAAATACGGTGCACAATCATTGCCGATGCCCATATGCGATATCTGCTGCCATGTTCCATGTATGTAAAACCTGGTACGAAGACAGGATGAATCAACACGTGTCCCCTCTCGAGTTGACGCGGGCACGCGTAGCAAATTCCACATACCTTCAGGGCGGCAGTGAGCGCCATTGCCCTGCAAATGGTGACTGAGAAAGGTGTCTTTTTCGTTTACGTACCGCTGAATTTTCGTTGTATGTTCGTCTGGCAGTATTGTGTGGTCGGCATCAGTGCAAATTAGATGATAAGCAGGTTACCTAGTTTCACGATGGAGTACAGCTGGGAGGTATCCCATCTTGGCTGGGCAAACTACATAATCCTCGCCTCGTGTCCAGCACATGTCGGAGGCTCTCTCTACGGACCGATGGCATTCACTGAGGCCCAGTGCCGACTAATGCCACATACGAGGTTGAATCATGAAATCCTTAAATGTGTAAAAGTAGCCTGTAGCCAGTGGACTATTGATAACAATGCCATTGGCCATCATCAGGTAATATACAGTCCGGATATAGTGGATGGCAAATTAGACCTGGGATACAGAGTTTGAAGCAAGAAGTCTCGATAACGCGACAACGTGAGTTTCGCAGATGGCGGAGAAATAAAATTCATGCTCGGAATTGTGGGCTTCTACAAGATTATGGGCGATCTCATGCGCGAGAGTGAAGAACCTGTAGAATAGTGTGTTAAGTTACAATGTAAGATGGTTGCAAGAAGTACTTACCAGGATATCTGAGCTTGCGAAAGGTCACCTTTCTTAACATCCTCACCATCTTGGGGAAAAAATAGTCGATTAGGAACAGACAAAAAGATGGAGTGACTTACGCCAGGCTTCGAAATAGCGCAGATTCAGGAACAGACTACCATTGCGATTGAATGCAATCAAGCCCCCAGCGGTGTCAAAGAATATGTGTAGCGCCGACATGGGAAGGTCGTACACCTTGCTGAGAGGAGCCACAACGTGGATGAAACACTGGAGGATGTCAAGTTTACGTGTCATAAACGTCGCTCTGTCTGGCACATCTATGAAATTTGTCAGAGAATCAATGACGTTAAAACCATGAATGGAACAACCCCTTGTGACAAAGACTTTGGTTTCACCGACAGTTCCCAAGTGGTCTAATTCACCGACATGGCCAGAAATGTCACAGTAGCCTTCATCGAGAGATTCATTGACGACCTCCATTTTCTGTCTGTTGTGAAGAAGCCTCTCTTGTTCTGGTCTGCACGCCTTTATCGCCATGTCCACATTAGAACCTGAAGCATGCGATGAATCAATGACAAGTGGAGTGAGGAGATATATGTGGGCTCACGGATGCTGCCTTGAGGAGTGACACCACGTGAAATTCTGTAGCGGGTCAAGAAGGGAACCTGTATAGCCCAGTCGAAACTTACTGTGATCTTGCGGCTTTCGTAACTTCCTGCGATATATTCTGGGGTGCCATTGTAGCTAGCTTGCGCGTGAAGCTCTGAAGCGCATTACTGAACGATTTCATCCCATTGGGGGCCTGATCAGAGAGTGCTTCAGCCTCTTTCAATGTCTGCTGGGATGACTGTGCTTCGTAGTTGCTTAGAGGTGAGGAACCTGGAGCGGGTTCCCAACCTCCCGGGGGGGCGGGAGGACGTATAGGGGCTTTTGCAGAAGGCGAAATAGGAGCACGAGTTGATCTAGGTTGTTGAGGCTTTGGATCATGTGCCGTTTCAATGCCAACAAAGCGGTTCTTCTTTGCGTCTTCAAGTATTTGTTTCTCATGTTGTTGTTGTTGCTTGAGAATCTTATCAACTGAAATAGGGTCAGTAACAAAAATATGACTCGCAGTAGAGACGTGCCATTATAGCCCCGTCGTTTTAACGCCTTAAGATCGGTGGACAAGATAGTCATGAAGAGTAACGCATCATTAACTTTCATGGTTTCGAACAACAACCGACACAAAGATGTTGCCACTCTACATTTCTGCATGAGTAGGAGGTTAACGCGGCGTGTTAGGCGTAGCTTACTCATACATGTCCACTTGCCCGCTGTAAGAAAGCCACAACTCTATGGCCCCTTGCCCCAGCCGCTTTGCAGCAGCCGATGCATCTTGCGTGCGGATCGACCGAACAGTGCCAGTGTCGAGGGTTTTGACTATTGTCAGTTTCCCGAAGACCCTTACTTTGAAGTTCTCCGGTTTCGAAAGCCACGACAATGTCACTGTCGTCCGTGTATGGGTGTGCTCATGGAGGAACAACGGGAGCCTTTCCAAAACAAGCGTGCGTGTCTCGGTGGCAGTCTTTGTGTTAGGTATCTCGCTTGATACCTTGTACTCTTCACGGACAACTGAGCTCAAGTGTCTGCACCCCAGCCACGCGTAGAAACCTGATATGATAGGTCAGCAACTATACTGCCTTCTCCGTAAGGACTTACCTTCTAGCAGATCTTCCTGAGGAGCGGCAAAGATCGAATCACCAAACAACTGATATGCATTCGTATCGTCAGCGATCACGATATCCCGCACTCTAAGTAGGCTGTGTTGGAATTCCAAACCGTATTCGTCTAATTCTGGTGTATTCTCCGTGACAGCCTTCGTAGGCGGCTGTCGGCGAACGCCAAGCAAAATAGGAGAATTCTTCATTTTGGTGACAACCGCTGGAGGTAACAGGCGACGATTGACAGCAAGGTTGCGCAGTTCCGTCAGGAAGCTATCAATAAGTCAGTCTGGTGCTATCAAGATATTGATCGCATACATACTTTTCATACCCTCCTGCCATGTCGTAGAATCTGTTGGGATCGGCGATCAAGATTCCAGCGACCTCCTCTACCGAAGGTTCATTCTTCGATCCACATGCAGTCAAGAATCTATTCGCAATGGGTCCAAAATCGACAAAGATGAATAACTTTGAGTGAAATTCTCCCTTTGCCGGATCACCCAAATAGCATTGGCAAGGAGCTAACCAGCGTATTGGCTGGGAACCAGACCCCTTGCTGGGCACAATTGGGATTTTCGACAAGGCTGAAAGTTGAGAGGGCTGAAAACCTATGTGACTGTTAGATGATATGAGGGCCCAATTGTCAATGACATTACTTGTGACATGTTCAGCCAGTATTTCAAACCACTGGCGAGCCATGGTTTCGTGCTGCGGAGGGGTTTTCTCCAACAAGGATAGAATCATCGATGTTGGTGGATGTTCCTGGACCCCCAATTTACTGGCAGCAACGTGCTGATAGTTGGATTGAACGACCGAAAAACCGAGAACTTTCCACTTAGGATTTGCGAAGACCTGGGATTTTCCACTTAGCACTAGTGCCTACTCACGGGTCATCAATATACTACCTCTCGGATGGTTCCTAAATGGGGACCATCTTCATTCTCCGCGGGTATGAACGCAAACTTTATGAAGTCATCGGGCTTGTAGTCCGGATATTTAGAAGGGATGTTGTCGTACAAGTACTTGATCGCAACTGTCGACATCGCTGGGTCCGGGGAGGTACAGAGCTCGACGACCGTACTTAAGGGGGGAAGTCGACGTAGACCGAGACGGATCAGAAGCTTAGCTGCAAACCACTTCAGAGACGCCCGCCTTAGAGGTCAATAGTCAACCCACCTTCTTCCGATGTACTTTTCCATTTGGGTTTCTCGCCCCAGTCCAGAACAGGTAGCTTAAGCTGACGGAAGATATCAACTGGTTCATAGAGATCGCTGGCCCGATATCTGGTCTTCTTCTTGTTTGGATCCTCATTCTCGCCTTCTTTCATGAAGGCATTCGTCACGGTCAATCTAGAGACTTCCGCTGCAGACAAGTCATCCTTTACTGAAACAAGGTATCCTATGAGATCGGGTATGGTCCAGTCTCCGGTCTTAACCATCCTATGGGCAGTTCAATATACAGATAACCTTCGCCATACTCCACTCACCGGTCAAACACGAGTTGAAGTTCAACATGTCTTCGAACACCGATAACAGATAACAACTTGTCCATTTGTCCTTTGATCGGGATCCCGGAGGAGAATTGGACTATTGGGAGATCGCTAAATATCTTCACTGTTGGAAAATACGTAGCCTCGGGAGCTTGTAGACCATGGGTGGTCGGAATACATTTCCTACCCGAAAAGACAGCCTTTACTGAATCATGCGTGTCGTTCGACAAGGAAAACCACACGCGGGCAAGGATGGTCAAAACACGTTCTGCCCACTCGGGTGACTTGGTGAAGTCATACGTTGGGTTATCACCCATGATATCTGGTCTAGAAATGTGTTTCAACCAGTCGACCATGGTCAGTTCTTTCCATCCGAAGGAGTTCAGTTGTGCTGGCATAAAATGTTTGGTGACCCCAAGAGGCATCAATGACACCGGGAGTGGACCATCCAATGGTATGTGTGCGCCGAGATTTCGTGCATTGATGAAAGACTGGACTGAAGATAGAGGAAGCACTCTTCCATCGCCGTTAGTAGGGCATAAGACACCTGCTTTAAGCAGTTCCGTGCGAATTCTTTCCATGTCAACACCCGAGGTTCCAGAAGGAAAATTGATCCACCATTTCAGGCATGCGACAAGCTCTTCTTCGTTAAGAGGGTGCTGGCGCAATTCTGATAAAACATCGTGGAAAGTGATAGGTGAGACCATCCCTTGATTCTGCAGGGCCTTGACCATGAGAGCACCATCTTGCATTACGGAGTCAGAGAGGACAGGGAGATACTTGAGGAATTGTGAAAATACTGGATCGGGCTCCCTAATGTCAGAAGCGCTGCGGACACCAACAGACGAGAACAGCTTTAGCGGAAGAGTGGAAGATCCATAGAATGCTGCTCCAAGCAGGTGTGAAACGTCAGAGGACGGTGTCGATGCATGAAAAGTGAAAAACTTCAGAACGTGGAGAAAACGACGACGGAGCCAATCTTCAAGTTCAGGCTGTGGGTGGAAATCCAAAGGCTTTGTTCCTCCTTTCCATAATTCGTCGATGTTGGCAAGCTCAAGATCGTAGGCCACACGACATAAGAAACCGCCTACGTAAAGGAGCTCTCTGTTCCAGACTAAGGCGACGTGAGCATGACAGCCACTTTCAAGCGGTAGACTTACCTGCAACATGCTTGTCACTGAAGATGAATGTCAACACCAGAGGTATAGGCTCAGAAAGATGCTTACACCAAATCTATAGACTCCCGCTCAACTGTTGGTATAAACCTTGACGCCATATGTCCACCTATACCAGTGGTTTGCCCGGTAGCATGGCCCTGGCAAAACACTCAGTCTACCATAAATAAAGATAAGGATTCTTACAATGAAAACTCTAGCTTGACTTGCTCTGAAGAGGTGTGAACACTGCCATCTTGTAACAAAGCTGATAAAACAAACCCGTTCAAATCGGCACGAAGGCCTTGGAAAACACTACCACCGGTGCCTTCTGGTTGGTTCTTCTCCGCTGCCACACTCGAGTCATACTCATCTTTCCCAGTCTCAAGTCATGTGTTAGTATACTGAAAAGCTCATACGAAACGACTGACATAAATCAGGCTATACTTGAGTTGCTGCGGGGGGTTCTTTTTGGTCGACCGTAGCAACTCGACAGAAAGCTTTTTGTCAACACTGACATCGACTTCAGCAGTAAACACTGTCAGTGCCACACTCGTTTCGATGATTTCGGTCAAGTCTTTGGGGACGGGTGGTGGGGGGGGCAAAGCTTGGGGTCGTGGGTTAGGCGTCGCGAATGCCGCAACGAGCGACGAGAAAAATCCACTCTGTGGCTTGCGAGGCACGGCTGGGTGTGTCGCAGAACGCCTCTCAGAGCCCACAACATACACGGCTTGCATGACCTCAGCCTTAATCCGGATGGCTATTGGGAGTACGTAACGGTAAGTCTAGACTATCGCACGCAGAATAATGGACACATACCGTGCGACTGAATAGTCTGAATGCGCATGATGTTAAGACTACTAGATTTCTTCAATCCCTTTGGAATGCTAACTACCCTATCGACTCCAGCAGACTTGGTCAAATGCCCTATGCGATGATCATCGAAAAACACGTTGACGTCATTCAAGTGAACCATAAAGGTGATTGATGATGCAAGGAATCGCATCAGGTCGAATGCTGGAGGGATTGGACTAGCTTCTCGCAAAGTCATTTCAAAGGTGGTCCATGGATCAGAATTTCCTTTCGAAGGAAGGTCACCACGCCGGACGTGTAGCTGGTGCTCAAATGAGCCAACATGTGGGCAACGCAACAACCCAAATGTACCTGATCCTTGTTGTCTTTCCAATAAAACTGCATCCCATGTCCTGAAAACAATCCTGAGCAAGAAAGGACATGTAGAAAAAAGATTACTACCTCCTGATGATACAAAAGGGGTTTCAGTTACTGAAAACAAGCTGTAGAAGCCTGGTGTCCTATCGCATAAGTATCGCACCTTGAAACAAGAACCAAGTATAACGGACCAACACCGAATGCCCCAATCTTCTCTGCATCTGGATTACCCTCGGCTGCATGTCGCGTGTACGAGCTCAAGGAGATTGTAGGGAATGAATGATTAGACCCACGCACCAATCTTACGCAGCCTAGACCAATCCTCGTCTCTAAATATGATGCCATTGTTTCTAAAAGTCCACTGTGTGACCTAAAGAAGATCACGAAGTCATCAGGCTGAGTAGTAAATGGACTTCTCGCTCGAAGGTTTCGTACTGGCGCACAACTCAAGTCAGGCAGCTTCTCCGCCGTATTACTTCCACCGCCCTCTTCCTTGCGACGTAAGTACGAGGCTGTCTCGAATCGGATCTCTACTGCAGATGACCGAGCATCATCCGAGTTCTGGAGAAGCTCCCGAAACACTGGGTTGGTACGCAGTCAAGACACTGTAGCCGGCCAGAAGGTACATTCGAGGAATCTTACCGGTAAATTCACCAGAGTATCGTGCAAGGACCTTGTCTATCAATGCACGCTGATTTACTTCGACTGATTCATCGTGCCCTGTGCTCCACTGCAATAGGTTAGGTTGAGCGGTGGGCTAGTGTGAATGCGGTCTTACGCACCAAAGCTTCCCGGTCATGAGACATCGCGGTAGGTCGTTGGATTTCCACGTCACTTTGCGGTCGTTTGTCGCGGAGTGCGTCAGCAGAGTGACGCGTATGTACCAGTGCAGGCAGACAAGGGTGTTACTATGTTCGGCAAATTCCGAACATTGACTCCTATCAAGTACTATCAAGTTCACTGACTGTCTTGGATCCGTTTTCGAGGACATTTCTTGCTCGAAAGTTTTCATAGAGCACAAAGGTCTCAATAAAATCATATAATACAGCCCTAGATATCAGTTTATATGATCATCCTCGAGAATCGGATGCAAGAGCCAAGACAGTCGCAGAGTAGCATTTTCCCTTTCATGGCAGCGCTTTCCAAACAGTAACTCCCTATTGGCAATTCGACCGTTCTCAGTAGATCAAAATGCTCTTCGTAGTGTGGCATATGAATGATGCTAATAAGCCGTATATACCGGTGTGTTAACTTCAACAGTCTACTGCGCATGAAAGTCTACCATGATCTAATTAGACGAGGGCAATGGGCGTTCCGAGTGTGTTCAATAAGAGTTGCAATGGAGTCCAGTGTATGAGATGATGCGCGCGTCATACGCTTGCGGGCACGATCCAGCGTTATGCAAGGTGAATAATGGTACCACGTTGAAAGCAAAGTGATCGGTGAAGACGGTGCTAGTGGTGGTGGTGGTGGTGGATGGTGGATGGTGAAGAACGAGGGTTAAGGGTGAGGCAAGAGGTAGTCAAAAACAGAAAGGGGAAACAATAGCCGATGAAAAGGATGTATGGGATGATTCGTTTCCACGTGGTAGACGATGGCACTGATCTGAGAATTCGCAAAAGCGACCAGGAAAGGTATAACTGGTCCATAAGAGACCATCTTGGCATACCAATAGTGGGTCATCACTGCTGTCCAGATAGAGCGACTGCGAACCATCCAAAAATAGTCATTAAGAAACGGACCATCCATGCAGAATCAGCACCAAGCCCAAGCCCCGGACGCAGCTGCAGTGCAAGGGCAATATCCAATTCTGGAACTGACCGGTAGGCACGTCGGCGGGCATGCTCGATAGACTGCGGCGCCGTGTCAGACGCAGCTTGGGAGGAAGTCAAACCTAGGGGTGGAGAGGCACTCGCGCGAATCGACCACAGAGGGCGAGAGGAGCTGGTGGACACCACCTCGTTCATCAGCGGGTTGTCAAGATGACGATATAAAGCCTGAAAAGATGGCGAAGGAACCGAAGGATGCTGGATTTCAGGGAGTGGTGGATCCGTAAAAACATTGGCATCTTCAGGAGGAAGATTGTAGGACGTCAGCATCGGTGTCATGTCCAAAGCATCTTGATATTTGTCGATACCATCCGAATCCGAATCGATATCAGACGCAACATCAGAACACGCGGCTTTCTCTTCAACAAGCAATGCGCACTTTTCAGTAGCGCAACTGCAAATTTGAGTGACGCCAGGCAGGACCGACAGAGCACCTGCAATAGAAGGCTTCTCACACTCAAGCGCGGCAGCGTCTGGGTGCGAAGAGGTAGTTGTTGACTTGCGGAAGCGGGGAAGTAGGTCCCATGCCCTTTCAGAGGCAAGCATGCGAGAAACCAGATACTTGGTGACATATAGGCCCAACATAACGCAAGCAAGCGCTAGAAATGCAGCTATGCAAGACAACACCAGCACCAGCAGCGAAACGGTAGAATGAGGACGGCCGCTGTCAGGTACCGTAGTCGAACCGATACCAGCATCAGAAGCATTGAGTAGCGTCTCCCCCTGGTCCCTCAGTCTCTCGACAGTGCTCGCAACATCGAGTTTAATGACTCGACTATTCGTGGTGGTACACCCATTGCTGCAAAGCTCATCGTTTTCGAGCTCGAGAAGAGGTTGGGTCGCGTGGTAGGAGGACTTATGTCCTTCCAATGCTGGAATCGAAGCGATAGTCCGAAAGGGGTCCTCGACCTGCTCCTCTTCTACAATAAGGAATGGCATTCGTGCTGCGTCACTCCCATGTACATCTTTGCTGATTACGCGGGAGCCGAATGAAACCGGTCATCATGATGAAAAACATGAGTCCGAATGAAAGAAACGACGAACCCCGCATCAATTCGAAAGGCAGTCTGGACAGTGCCTTCAAGCTCAGACGAAGTCTGGACATTTCTAGATGAATGAATCCATTTAACAATGACCCCGACGGACAACGGAGACTTCTTACAGCTCAGAGTCAGTTAACACCGGACGACTAGAAACAACCAGCACAAATAAAGAGACAGAGGCAAGTAAACTCATAGTCATGGTGTAGAGACAACCCCCCGTCCGCAAAGGTGGCGTGGAGGATACAGTGCTCAGGTGGAACGACTGCCTCACGGAATATTTGGTGCGAGCGCGTCGCCGCCATCCGCATTTGTACAACCCGTGATGGTCACGTGACACATACCATCCCTCTCAAGTGCTCATCCCACAGTATGTAGGCCAACGTCGCGGCGATCTACATTGTTCTTAACCAACTTGTTAATAGGAAATAGTTTGCATGGCTCCCCGCCATGCCTCGCAGCAATTACAAGCGTCGTTTCATCCGCCAAATGACCCAGCAACTTACCGTGATTTGCTCCTGTTTGAAGAGAGACTGAAGACAAACGCAGCGACCCTGCAACGTAGAAAGTCCCGGTATCAATGTAAGCAGCGTGTTGTGTACGCCTAGCTGCATTTTGACAGATTCACAGTATTCCTTATTAATCTCGTCCTTGCCATCATCTTTCTCTTATCCGAAGTGTTGCTGCAGACAGCGTTCCTAGACATACCTTACACTTACATCCTTCGAAGTATCTTTCCAGACGTGTACGGAAAAGTGGACAGCGCGAAGCTCCACCCTTACATCCCTTCTGGTCTGTTGTTTGTCGCCGTCACTGCGCTTCTTCTCTTCTTTGCCAGTGGGATGTACTCTGAGAAGATTGCCTACGCTAACCGGTACGCAGCATTTCTTTTCAGGTTTTAACACCTCTCATCAAGAGCGTTTGTCAAAGCTACGTCCCGCATGCAAACAAGGCTCTCCGTTCTTTTAACATGTATCTCAATGTCCGGAAACCCCCCTTACGGTCGAAATTCTCCCTCAACCCTCTGTCGTTCTTCTACCCCCGTCCACAAACGTCCGTTGAGTCTGGAAAGCAATTCTCTGCCCACTCATCTTTGAATGATCGGAGCACATCTGTTCCCATATCCCCAATTCCCCCTGCGAGCAATCCTCGTGGTGAGCTCATCTTCTCTTCTCGAGTGGACCGGTCATTTCGCGATTCTTATGAGCGCTATCGCGCGGCCTTTGAGCGGAAGCGACAAGAAAGAGAGAGATCTGCCGTAATGAAAACGTGGTTGGGCTCGTTGTACCTCCAGATGCCATGGAACAAACAACAACCTGCCGTACACCAAGTGGCAGTGGTAACACAGGTTCGGAAGGCTTCTTCGAACAGAGGAAGAGGAACTGGAAATGCGGTATCAACGCCTTCGTCGTCTAGGCGGTCTAGCCCTATGCCAAAACCCTCAAGACGCAGTATCCCATCAGTGCGTTCTTCTGACCGTGTTAGGTGTAATTAATGAAAGTATCTTTGACAGATACAGCCCCCTGATGACTCTCTGTGATATGGCTTCTGCTCTAAAGGATGGATACTGTCGAAAGATTGTGCTGGCTGTAGAGGGAGAGACCATCACACTTGTGGAATAATTCCGCAAGGTTATAGCTTTCTGCCGCGGGCTCTCAGTTGTCACAACCCTCGAAGTGACGGCAGGGGTGTGTGAACTCGTCAGGGCGAGAAGCTGAAGCTAGGTTTTCGAATTTGATATACCCCCATTTGCCATCGATCCCTAGATGACGGTCACCAGGACTCATAGCATTATTGTTGCATTGACAGTACTACGTAGTGGAACAGATTAGTCTCAGACTGGGTTCATGGTGTGACCTGGTTTAAGAATCAGATAGCTTTTTTCCGATGTTTACGTAATGACTAAGGCTGGCGTCTCCCCTTGAAGAAAGGTATGCCTTTTAGCCACCACTCGCATTCTGGTCAGTTCTGCAGGCATGCCAAAGGGACCCTCGAGGAGGTTGTACTGGAAGCGATCAGACAAGACTTTCGGACCTACGGTCTCTCCGAACATGTCCCTCGGTACAGACCAGACCATTTGTATCCAGAAGAAGTCGGTCCTTCTTGAATGGATTATATTAGGAGAGGCTGATCCCTTTGCATGCACTTAGATAGAGGCAGGGTTGTCACCTGATGACCTCGTAAAACTATTTGCAGACTTCTTGGACGAAGCTCATAAGCTCAAGTCACAATATGCTCCGCAGATCACCTTATTGGTTGGCCTCGAAACTGAATACATTACCGAACAAGATCTAGATATGTTATCCAGCATTCTTTCGGAACATTCCGACCGCATTGAATACATTGTCGGCTCCATTCACCACGTCCAGGAAGTTCCCATCGATTTTGACCGTCCTATGTTTGATAACGCTCTACGGAAATTCGCATCCGCAGCTGAAACTAATGTCTCCGATGTTAGTCACATGGAGCAGTTCCTTTCTGCTTATTTTGACGGGCAATACACGTTATTGGAACGTTTCCACCCGGAAATCATTGGTCACTTGGATCTTTGTAGGCTTTACAACCCGGGGCTACGCTTCGCGGAGTATCCAAATGCCCTCAGCAAGCTGAAGCGAAATATTTCATTTGCTGTGGGTTACGGCGCGTTGTTCGAGTTCAATGCGGCTGCTTTGAGGAAAGGGTGGCCCACTTCCTATCCTGGAAAAGATGTTGTCGAGGTGCGTGCAGAGAGTTACCCGAGTTGTCTGTCCTCATGTTTTCCTTTAGCTAATTTGTGCCCTAAGTGGGCGTTTTACCCTGTCGGATGACAGCCACGGACCCCAGCGCGTGGGTGAGAATTACACGGAGATGCGAGAGTATTTGCGTGGATTAAGGGTGTCAGAGCTCTGGTTTTTGAGCCATCCCCCCGATGGCCATGCTGGCCCTGTTTTCAAACGGGGTCTTTGCCCTACACGCGTACCGGGCGAGTGGTGGAATGATCACTTCTGGAAATGCCGGACGCAAGTTGTCCAGCACGGGTGTGGCGAGTAGTCATTCACGCCCTATTTTACTTGGTTCGGACCTTCTAGTCTGTCTTCCAGGAAGGAAATGTTAGAAGAAAATCACCAGTGTATGTTTCATATTCAATGTCATTACTTGTATCGCATATTCGTTTGTTAACTGGAATATAAAAACAATGTGGATTGATATACTCTCTTGGCTGCTCTGGCTTGATCTGTTGGTGCGACACACTCGGGTTCTGGTGACTATCCAGCCATCGCGTTGTTGTCACCCGGAAAGCCGGTTTCGGATTCGGAGGCAGAAAAATCATCCCTCTGCCTCGTGAGCGAACAAGGCTTGCCCTTAAATATTGTTTGACACTACGACTGGGGGCCCTTTGGCATCGTGCATACCATTACCATTCATCTTAGCAAGGAAGACAGAAAGTAGACCGACGATTCAGACGTAAATAAGCGCATCACATCATTCTGATCAATGGCGGCGAGGCTTGTCCATGCGCCGCCCTGCTCCCCACATCTCCCCATAACCGCCAACTTGTCGGATATTTCGCTTTATTGAGTAAGGATATGAACAGACTTCTGTCTTGGTATGCCTTTCGGTGCTATTGCTCTCCTTCTTCCCCGAGGTTGACTCCGCGACTCTATCTTGCACCAGGTGCAACATCATGAAGGCATGAACAATACTCCAGGTGATTGTTGGTGTGGTGAATCTTTCAATCACCTGATCGACTCTGCATATGTGTTGTGGTAAAGCGAGGTCCATCGATGCATCTATGACCATCGATCGGTGGTCCGTGTTGGGAAAGAGTCACACCCCCACAACCGATCATCCTTTTGATGAGTTTTACGTCGGCATGTTGCCCAAAGTCGCCCCCTCTGCCACCAGCGGAACCTGGGTTCGATGAGAAGGTATAAATATCCTCCTCAACCTGTTATCGAGCCCTCAACACAACGACCAGTCCCGCATCAGCTACTGTATACACACTTCCTTAATCCTGTGAGCTCCATCTTGCCACCCCGGGTCACGTTGCCTGACTTTGGCGGTCTTGCTCCACAGCTAGTAACGTTATAATGTGCCGCCGCAGAGTACAGTACGCCAGGCATAGTTGTGGTCATGACGAGCCGATCAGTGAGAGGAAGGTGGGAAGTATTCGGTGTCCCAGTTCACATACGGCTAAACTTACCTATTGCGCAGGACGACTGTGGTGGGCGATGGTGTCGATATAGCTCCGGTCATCCGCGCGATTGCGTCAATTGTTGGACATCATGCGCGCAAGCGTGGGTTTCTATAATAGGTTTTTTGCAATTCGAGTCTAACGCATTCAATGTTGTAGGATGCCCGAAGCCCAAAAAGATTATACAGGATCGAAAAATGTGCCATGTTACCACTGCAGGCAGAGGCAGAATTCTGCTTAGTATGGAAAAAAATCGGCAGGATAGCTAGTATTATTACCTACCGAGATCCCCTCTAATATTTACGATGTCTCTTATGCTTTGATGAATCATGGAAAGTTGCATTGACACCTCACGTTAGCAACGAGGGCCGGCATCGGCAGAGCCAGCAGCCAGGAAGTCCGATATGATTGAGTGACATCGTCCAGTGAGAAAACACACGAGTGCGCCACTGTATAGCGACAACCCAGATGCAGGTGTCCTTCAGGTCGAGGGTGTTTTAGCCTTCAAAACGGCAAGCTGTGTGATACTTGCCACGAAGTAGCCTGTCATATAGCGTGGGCAGCTTGGTGGTCGCGCAAGGATGACGCTTGGACGTCGGTATTATTCGCGGGAGAGTTTGAGGGTTCTGGGGTAACGTTAACTTCGGGGTAAATGCAAATTACAGCAGAGTGTACGAGGAACGTGACGAGGCTGCAACTTGACATTTCGACCAGGCTCGAAGGGCAAAATTGCTGCATCACTGGTCGTGTGAGCTGTGCAGCGGACATGACAGATGCCAGTTATTCACGAGGCAAACAGCAAACATCCAAGTCAGAGGACAGCCTTTGACGCCATGCAAATAGACGTTGGTACAGGGCAAGCAAGTATGTATGTACTAACATCGGCCACCATAACTGGTAATCCCATCAAATGGCAAAATATCGTCACTGCCGCCGCTCTGTTGGCACTGTTTACCCACCCAGGACTCATTGACGCGCGATGTTAAGCCTACTAAGTCAACAAGATCCTCAGGTGCAGGCAATGTACCTGCGCACGCTGCCTTCTATCAGAGAGCGCTGTCTCAAAGTACACGATCTGGCGAAACGAGGCGGGCTGCAATACTTCGATTATCACCCTGAAAAGGAGGATGCTGTGATTGAGTTTTGTACGAGTATCATCGAGGTGTGTGTGACGTCCTCCCGCCGTGCTCCGACGTCAGCAGATCTATTCTTTCCAGAGAGATTTCGGGGGACATCTTTCTGCTGTGAGCATATGTACACCGTGGATCAACTAAACCATTAAACGCCATATTGTCACTAGATTCCACCCCACGGTCGCTGGCGGCATCTCGATGCGGGTCTGCCACGCATCGAACCCATGCTCCGTAACTGGGACACATCAGGCACACCCATCAACGAAAATGAGAAATGCAAACGCTTGATCGATTTGTTCCTCGTGTCTGTTCTGCTTGATGCTGGTGCCGGAAACCAGTGGTCATACACCGAAAAGGCTACGGGTCAAACATTTAGTCGATCGGAAGGGTTAGGAGTTGCAAGTGTCCATATGTTCATGGACGGCCTCTTTTCGGGTTCTGCGTCGCAACCCTTTAGGGTAGATGGTTCTTATCGTCACAATTTCTCAATGATGCATGCCCGCTAATGGGACGTGCGGTTCTTGCAGCCCAAGGATTGTCCCAGATCACTGTTGATAAGGTTGCAGAGGCTATGCAGGTCAACAGTTCCAACGTCATGGTCGGACTTGAGGGAAGAGTCTCCCTCCTCTCCAATCTCGGCGCAGCATTGCAATCGAACCCCAAATTCTTTGGAGAAGATGCAAGACCAGGCAACATTATAGGTGCCATTTGCGTCATTCCCTTATTTTTGAATGCACACTCATGGAAGTAATTTCCAGGCTTTCTTGAGAAAGAGTCGAGACTCCAGACGCTGACCCGACATGTCCATATATCCGCATTGTGGTCTGCTTTGATTGAAGGGCTAACCGCTATTTGGCCTGCAAGGCTGAGTTTGGGCGGCCTTCCCCTCGGTGACGTCTGGCCATGCACAGCGCTGAAGCGACCTGGTCAGGCGGAAGGGAATGACTTGGTGCCGTTCCATAAGCTGACTGGGTGGCTTACGTACAGCCTCATGGAACCCATAGAGCTGGTTCTTGGGTGGAAGTTCGATGGAGTAGAGGATCTCACGGGGTTGCCAGAATATCGCAATGGTGAGAATCGGGTAAACACTTTGTGCTACTCCGTTTTGATGACCTGCATCAGGAGGGTTACTGGTTGACTTTGGTGTCTTGACCCTTCGCCCAGGCGTGCTTTCTCCAGAATGTTATTCGGACGAGGGCATTATTCCCCGGCTGAAACCCTCACATCCTGCCATCGTTGAGTGGCGAGCCATGACTGTCATCGAGTTGTTAGTGTCTCCCCCTCTACCCCCCAAATCGACCGTTAATTGATGTTATCCATAGAGATCGCATTGCAGATGGAATCAGGCGTAGGTATGATTCTGGAAAGTATCAACTATCACTTGCACAAGTGCTTGAGAGTGCGACTTGGAAGGGAGGGCGCGAGATAGCCAAGAAGCTCCGTCCTACCACTGGGGGTCCTCCAATCGAAATCGAGAGTGATGGGACGGTCTTCTGATTTGAATCCAATTACACATAGTGTTTGGAATAAGATGGTCAAGCGGGAACTTTATACGTCATCGAGGGTGGAAGACCAAAAACTTAGCGCTAGATCCAGTTGATGGAATCCAGAGAAATTAATGAATTGTCCTGTGTGATGGTCGGAGCGACATGGGCTGGTGGGTAATGAACGATGGACGCCTGCCTCGTCCGGGCGGGGTGCCAATGGAGGGCATGCAAGCCACAAAGGCAGCGTGACACACGATGTCTCGGGCGTGCTTTCGCCGTGCTTTCCACGACTCTTTCCCTGAGACAGGCGCATTGCATGCGTCAAGTGTGTGCATTGCGTGGTCTGGAGCTATTCTAAAGCCTCAATATTTCCGAGGAAAAGTGGCAGTGCCGCGCTTGTACATCCATCGATAGGGATACCACTTGAGGTATTTCCCTAATACGACAGAACCGACGAAGACACAATAGGTCCATCCCAGGTAGGAGAATAGAGATCAACGACAGGCGGACACGAGGGGCGTAAGATCCGTTATACCCTTTCTCTCGGGATATTAATCCAACACCAATAAGGTAATAAGCCGAAACCCCGATGCGCTCTTGCGCTCTTGCGTATGGTGATGACAACAGTCTCCAAAGGCTGTGGCAGCTGCTGTACATAAGAGGGTCTCAGTGATGCCGCATGTGGCTTTCTGTTGATGGACGAGTCAGACAGACGTCAATACCTTGCGGGTTTGTGTCCAATGAGAAGTTACAGGCGAAAATCCCTTGCTCTAGAGGCTCACCGACACTTGTCTTTTCTTGTGACACAAATACAGTCAGCTGACAGAAAGCGAGGCCGGAGTAAATGGGATGACCTACGCATTGGCATGCGACACGTACCGGTTTGCCAATACTACGTCCGCTCACCGACCGTCTTCGACAAAAAGGCTCTGAACATACGTACTAATGTCCAACTTCGTTGTCATTAATCTTCCAAATGACATGCCCGTACACATGGTCAACCCATATGACCACACTCAGCCACGTCCAGTCGGCCAATATTTGTAGCCTGGATCATCATCACAATTTGGACTGATGCGACAAGTTATTGGGAGATGAGACAGGGTCATGATCATTCCCGCAGGCCGGGGTTGATTCAGACTGGGGCACGGGGTAAAAATGGACGGAGTACGCAATGTCAGGGAGCATAGGCAGAATTGCCGCATGACATCCCCTTCCGCTACCCCACATCCGAAGTTATATGAAGCAAGAAAGATTCCGGGTGATGAACGAGATGCGCCGATGGTCACGGGGGCGGCGGCGTAGGGTCACACACACCGGATGTGAGTGAAAGAAGGGTGCGGTTGGGGAAGAATGGTGGCGGCGGGTTGGAAGTGTACGTGCGGAAGGGATCCGACGTCATATGGGCTGAGTTCCGGATCTGGTAGACAAATTTGATGAAAGCGAGGTATTGCACATCGAGAGCGAAAACCCATCACCATTCTCCAATATTTGGCGTGTTCAGGGGGTTAATATCGACTGTGGTAGTTATTCCAGCAAAGGCAGTCGCGTTACACACATGGCATCTGAAATAAGAATAGCATATAGCACTCACATATAGTCAGCAGGGCAACTTCGCAAAGGGATGTATGCCTGAGCTCACGGCCGAATTACGTGTGAGTGATCCGTGAGGAACGCGTCCTTCCTAGTCTCCCCTAGGCCGATCCAAGGGTTAGACGAAGATAGGTCTTGCGACTGTCCTCGGTCAGATCCCAGGTGGACACGTACGAGTGAACTCTTTCGGCTACTTCCACATCATGTATGTACGTGTCACCAGTGACTTTCAAGTCGTCAGTGTGCCCGATTGGTTTGAAAGCGGGACGCGCATAGTAGTCAGAAACGAGTGTTACACCGCACCAACTTCTGTACCCTTCTCTAACACAACGCTGTCTGATTGTCGATAAATGTAAAGTCCTTCGTGTGCAGGAGGCAGCATCGTCGCGTGCAAGCCAGCACAAGCACTGTGGCAGAGTCGTATCTGCTCGTTGTTGCCTCGAATGGCACTTCAAAGTTGTCGCATGCGCCGAAGGACGATGTTCCACAGCATTTATACTGAGCCCTAAGTTTCGCTGAGGTAGAGGACTGTCATGAGCCGAAGTTTGGTTGACCGAAGCAAGTGGTGTTGAACTTGCATGTGAAATCGAGACAAGTTGCAGTCGGCCGAGGAACCGTAACTTGAACCAGTAAACATCGGCTTCAGCCATTCATTCGAGGCAACGACAGGCAGATACGACTCTGCCCCACAATGCTGGCTTGCACGCGACGACTTGTCGCTGCCTCCCGCACACGGAGGACTTTACATTTATCGACAGTCAGACAGAGGGAACTATTCGACCCGTCTGCCGTAGAACGGATCTCTGAGGATGTGGACGTGTGCATCGTTGGCGGTGGTCCGGCTGGACTCAGTGCTGCCATTCGTCTCAAACAACTCGAACAGGATTGCGGCAAAGAATTCAGAGTTGTTGTGTTAGAGAAGGGTGCAGAAGTTGGTGCGGTGTAACACTCGTTTCGCCTCTGTAATCTGACTCGCTACATAGGTTCTCATATACTCTCCGGTGCTGTCGTTGAACCCCGTGCCCTCAACGAGCTACTCCCGGACTGGTCCTCTCGAACAGACCACCCCCTCAAGCAACCCGCAACTTCATCCTCCATGAAATTCCTCACCAGCTCCCTTGCCATACCATTCCCGCACCCACCTCAAATGTCCAACAAAGGTAACTACATCACCTCCCTCTCCCAGTTCACTTCCTGGCTAGGGTCCATAGCGGAGGAATTGGGTGTGGAGGTCTATCCTGGTTTCGCGGGTGCAGGCATCGTATACAGCGAAGACGGCAAGAGTGTCCTCGGTGTACGCACCAACGAAGTCGGTCTCGACAAAAAATTTCGAATGAAGGAGACGTTCGAACCTGGTATGGAATTCCGTGCCAAGATCACGCTCATCGCCGAAGGCGCACATGGCTCTCTTTCAAAAGACTTGATCAATAAATTTGACCTACGGCGCGATGCTGACCCGCAAACTTATGCAATCGGTCTCAAGGAGGTCTGGCGTGTCGACCCAAGTCAGTATAGACCTGGTGAAGTTGTGCATACAATAGGATGGCCGCTCGACTGGAAGACGTATGGCGGTGGGTGGGTATACCACATGGCCGACGGACTTGTGAGCCTCGGTCTCGTGATTGGTCTGGACTATGCGAACCCGTGGCTGAGCCCGTACAATGAGCTGCAGGTGCGACCTTCTGCATTTTTAGCTTACAAAATTCTTAGTTCTGATATCACACGTGCATTATGAGTAGCGCATGAAACACCACCCATACTTCGCACGCCTTCTCTCTGGCTCGTCGACTCGTATCGCGTACGGTGCGCGTTCGCTAAACGAGGGTGGATTGCAGGCTGTTCCTCGTCTCCATTTTCCCGGCGGTGCGTTGATAGGGTGTTCAGCCGGATTTGTAAACATCGCAAAGATAAAGGGCACTCACAACGCAATGAAGAGTGGTATGCTAGCTGCAGAGGCTGTGGCGAATGTGCTCTGCTCGGATGACCAAGAAAATGCCGCTGCGGAGTCGGGATCGTCGCGCCCAAGCGATATGAGCGCTTACGAGAAAAGCCTGAAAGAATCCTGGGTGTGGTCTGACCTCCATGAAGTGCGCAACCTCCGCGCAAGCTTCGACACCCGTCTTGGTATATGGGGCGGTATCGCATACTCTGGGATTGATTCGCTTTTTTTGAAAGGACGCACGCCCTGGACATTTAAGAATAAATCGCGCACATCGGACGCAGCGCATACACTCCCTGCTTCGCGTTGCAAACCTATAAGATACCCTCCACCGCAACCCCCCTTGAGCACAGACTTGCTTACAAGTCTTGCATTGACGGGAACAAACCATGCTGAAGACCAGCCTGTGCATCTCCGTGTGCGTGCTAGCGGTGTGGAAGACGCACATGTGCGGAGGGAGCATGTGAAGCGGAATGTTGGGGAGTTTGGTGGGCTACTTGGACGCGCGTGTCCCGCAGGCGTTTATGAGTATGTCGATGACGAGGGCACAGCTGACTCACAGGGGCAGGCGGAAGGCTGGGGCGGTAAGAAGCTGGTCATCAATTCACAGGTACGCTTTGATGATCTATTTCCCGTACAAGCTGACACCTGGTAGAACTGCATTCACTGCAAACTTTGCGACATCAAAGTACCCACACAGGATATTACATGGACCGTCCCAGAAGGAGGAGGGGGTCCCAAGTACAGTATGTGCATCTGTGATTCAACTGTGTCCCGAGACCTGAACTCAGTCCCACATCAGCTATTACGTAGAATTGCAATCGATAGAAGGCAGTTCACGTTTGCGTCTGTAGACGTGTGACCATGAGCACAATGCTCAGTTGCTCACATCCTTTCCTGACTTTCATGGGGTCTCAAGATGTTCATTAGATTGTAAGTTCCTGATTGTCATGTCCAAACATTATCACAAGTATGGTACGTGCCAAAAATGACCCCCATAGTGTCTGGAAACATATGTACTCGATTCCCAAGAGGCCACCCCCCTTAGCAAATGATACAGTCTTCCTTAAAGCTCAAGTTATACATCGCCTTGTCTACTGTCTTCTCGATCTTCTTCCAGTCCGAACGCCGTTGGATAAATTCGTAAACATCCTATGTTTCCGGTTTTCAGACATGCCGCAGGTGCGGTATCAGTGGACGCTCACCTCAGGACGGTACGCACCCCCGTAACGTGTCACGTCGCGTACGATCTGTGCCAAGTCTTTTGCGTCCTCCACAATAAAAACGTGGCCCAACATTTTTAGGTTGTCGAAATCAGCTGTGATATTCGGGACCTATGCAGAATCTCCTGAGTAATAATAGTCATGCAACGGATGAAACCCACCTTGAGGGATGCAATGAATGCATGGTACGCATTAAGGTCTGCAATCACCTGGAACCCGCCATTCAGGGAAATGATCTGTCGTTTGATATGCTTCTGCAAGATCCTGTACATGCCACCCGTAGCCACTCAGCACGATGGGAGAGGTAGCTCAGATGAATGAATGTGCACCCACGCTAGCAGTCGAATTCCAACCTCCTGATAGAATACCTCTAATACTTCACGACTAGTACTGCCGCGAAGGAGCTTGCAATGCGACTCGAGGCACGTAACAGCTTCTGTACAACCTAGTGTAGGCCCAAGCTCGAGTGGTGCATCTTCTGGTGGGTAGTACTCTCGCGGCTTGGTCCGTGTGATGATGATGTGCTCGACCTGAAATCACGGGTGAACCAGAGCGATAGAAGGGTGTTCTGGTATGGACCGTACCTGGTTCATGAGCACCTGTGTCCCTGCGTTCAGCCCAGCGGCTACGCATTCGTCAAGTGTGTTCTCAAATCGCTTCTTTTCTCGGACTACCACATTCAAGAAGTCCGTCCTGTCGATGTGCGGAGCCTGCGCTTCCATTTTGTCAACCTAAACAACGGCCGAGAAGTGAAAGAAATACACACCATTTCTTTATCGAAGAACACCTGTACAATGCTCTGTATGGTATCTCCGATATGCGCAAGCTCAAAGAATTGCAGTAGCGGAGCGACACTAGTCGTTTCTTCGTGCTCTGCTGGCTTATAAGTCATCATGCGTTCCGTTGCGCTGTTACAGTGGATTAGTAAGACCGTCCCCCATCCAGCGACAAGAATTTAGGCAGGGCTGCATTGCCCCATTGTACTCACATACCAAAACCTCGCCCGATGTGTCTGGTACCGAGCACACTGAGCATTTCACAAAATACCTCCTCCAATGTTTCGCGAACGCGGGTGCCCATGGGACGTGGGTATGTACCAAAGGTTTCTAGACGTTTCAGCGCATCACGGGTCGCATGAATGAGCTTCAGGGAGACGTCGAGGGATAGCAAAAGGTCAAGCGCAGAAAATGTTTGGGTGTTATTGAACCTTTCTATCAGCGAAGATGGCGCCGTGCCACTAGCAGCTTTGGATAAGACAGGAGGTGTGGTCGTAGCTGGTGGCTTGGCAAGCGCTGAATGCGAAGATGGAGGGAGTGCATCATTAGTCGCAAGAATCGTAATTGTGGACAGCCGTTGGTTCACAACCTCACCCCAACCAGCCTCATCACCCATGTTCTCATCTGACCCCTCGGGCGCCTTCTCACCGACCTCAATTCGCTTGGTTCCCCTGTGTCCTTCACTGCTTACACTTTCCTCTCCTTCGTCTTCCCCGACCTCGAACAGAGTTCCTTCATCCAAAACGTTCTCGTATCCAGCTTGTGTAGTTTCATTGATACTGAAGGAGCGAGTGGCAGTCTCTCCGGTGCCCATCCACCGTTGCGGATTTAGCATAGAAATACCTTGCACCACACCTGAACCCATGGCACCCAGCCCAGACCCGACATTAGTCCCAATGGCACCAACACCAGCACCGACAGCACGTGGTACAATCGTCACTGGGAGAAGAAGGACATCTGTGAAGGAGGCAAGGACGTTGCGCTTGGCGAGCGCAGGGTTTTGAGAATTTAGAAACCGGGTTTGGGTGCTTTGCGGGGCCTGTGCGTGCGAGCCCACCCCAGTGGTGTTGTTACCTACAGCAGACTTATATTGGGCAGGATATCAGCGAAAGTACATTCACAAGGTGAGGGAGGAAACCGAGCATGCACTCACTTCGCCACCTGCGAGGCGCGCTAGTGAGCGCTCCCACTCTTTGCATATATCCTCAAACGCCCGCTTAACCTCATCAAGTTCGTCATCAAGGTAGTCATCCATATGAGGCTCAAACATCTTAAAGCTGGAAAACAGGCGACTCACAGTAAATATCGAGTCTATTAGGTATACTTTGATAGCACCTACATAACATCCTCGCCCTGTTCCCTCGTGATACTCGCTTCCTTTTCTTCTGTTGGTTCTGTATTCGATCCTGACGCGACAAGGTCGAACAGCCCATCTACTACCCGCCATGCCTCCCTAAAACACGCCGCAGCAGCTGAAAGAAAGAGTGCAGTGCCCAGTTCGCGTGCCTGCGATAGCAATGGGGATATATATTCACCAACCTAATGAAGAATGGAAGATAATGTTAGAGGAAGCCACCGTCAAGATGTGAGACTCACAACTTCACCTGCTACTCTCTCAGTATACCCAAGTAGAACACCCGCTTCGGGGGGAAAGACTTTCACAGCTATCTTACCATCTTCTTGCAACGCCGTAAGTACGCGCGACATGAAGGTGTCCATGGGGGTAAAATCTAATCGCTTGTCTTTGCTATAAATGTAAAAAAAAATTGCAATGATATTTACGACGTATGGATGTGAAAACGGAGGGGTGAAAGAAAGAAAGAACGTACGTGATGTTCGCCAGGGGGTCCCACCTTCCCTGCTCGTACAGCACCTCCCTCTTTTCTGCCCACACCCGGCCCATCTCCCATTCACCCCGTAGGCCATCCCTGTTCCCGTCTAGGTGAAGAGACATCCATACTTCCCAGCTTGCAGCTGCAACCTCGACCATCCGTTGCTCGTCGTCTTCTGTGTCTGCCTTGTCAAATGCTGTCAAGAGTCCCGCATCGAACCTGTCGAGGGCGGTTTTGAGTAACACTAGACGGACATCCCATGCAGATATTGGCTTGATGAACGGGGAGAGAAATCGTGCAAGTAAGTGGAGAGTCTGGCCCTGGGCACAGAGAGAAGACATCGATGATGCTATCGAGGCCAGAACCGTATGTGCAGACGAAGCGGGTGTGGGTACGAAGGGGATGAGCAGCGTATGTGCGCGTATGTATTTCCCGCGGAATGTTGATGTTGTCAACACGGACTTGAATATGCAACCAGTATTATTAACGACATCGTCTGAGAGATCGAGCAGGAGCTGAGGGACGTTGCTGGCAGTGGCCGCCGACGCCGACTTAAAGTCACCGAAGTCGTCGTCTTCCAGTGCGGAGACAGCGATAGTAGCGGGTCCACTGGCCACACTCTTCTCAGCAGTTCGGCCCATTAAATTTGACTCTAGCACGTCGAGTATGTGTCCAAGTTTCAGCCGTTCAACGGCCAGGTCAAGCCAGCGCCGCTCCCAGATCCGTTCGTCACGCGCGAGGTTCCGTGCTGCCCGACAGACTCTAGCATAACTTGCAACATCCGGGATGGACAGATATGTCAGAATTGATAGATATAGGTCGGCAGGGAGACGCCCGACGAATTGCGAGGCTGGCTTGGTAGCGTGTAGCACTTGTACTGGGCGCGACATGATGTCGTGATTCTGAGTTGCGTTGGGAGTGGGTTCAAATCTCCTAACCCACCAATCGATGCAACTTACGAAGAAATATACCGTACACACATAGCTACTAATACAAAGACTACTACTGTTAATCTAGCCGTGCACGTCGTTACTGTGCTGTGGTTGTCGTCGTTGGGGTACTGGTTCCCTGTCATCACGCCGTGATGTGGTAGTCGCCGGTGTAGGCGCTGCTGCACGTTGGGAGTGAGAACGATGGAGTGGCCGTCGTAGTAGTCTCTTCTTCGTGGAGGCACGGTGCTGGTGGTGGTCGCCATGTTGCGGTATTAAGTCGATTTATGACCGAGTCGAGAGTGCCATTGAACTACTGTAAAAACACAATGCAGGACACTGCTTATACTTTTACATCAACTACCCTGAACTGAATCCAACCGTTTGTCCTTCTGTTTGTAGGCGTCACAAATGTCATATTTGCTGGCTTCTCCACAACTATTTCAGCCCTTGGTTTGAACCGGGACTGGTCAGTGTTGAGGCCACAAGCAGAGTTTGAGCACTGAATACTCCAGGTTCCCTCTCCCTTAGTGATTTTCCCCCATGGTCGGACAGAGGCGCATGTGGGGCAGAGGAAAGGTATGTTATTCCCGTAAGGTCGCATGTTGGTGTTCCACCAGACATATTTGTCACATGTCATGGAGACGATGGGAGGCGAGGAGGAGCGGTCGAAGGAGAAGTGAATGATGTCGGTGTGGGCCCCTAATTCCGAGTCCCGTTCCAGGGCACGCGGAAAGCTGGAGGAGAAGTCGATCAGCTGGATTATTTTTGACTGAAACAGAGCAAGGAGGAAGATGTTAGCAAGTGGGGGCTGAAAGCGCGGCGTCGCGAAAGCGATGCAGTCATGGATAGGAAGCCTAGAGAAGCAAAGTAAATTTAATGACAGAATAGAAAAAAGAATAAAACATACCGAAGGAGAGCTGTTTGAAGACTCGTAAATGAGTCCTCAAACTTGGCGACCCAGCCGGAGGTCAGGAGGACGACTGTGCTACTATCAAGGAATGGCGTGATGCCACCGCAAAGGATCGTTTCGAAGAACTGAACATTGCATGAGCTTCATCAATGTCAATATATATAAAAAGCCAACACACCTTTGTGACTTCATCTGCCATCGGACCCTCACGCCCTGCATGGTCACAGTGACCCAGGAACAGATCCCCTCGATCCTCCTCGCTGTGGGTGCTAATAAAGAGTAGGACGCGGGCGAACTGAGCACACCGCAACCGTTCGACTAAACTGGCCATCTTCAATTGATGGTCGGCCTCTTTAGTGGGGGTCCCAGCGTCAAATTCGAGTTCAAAAAAGAGGATGTCGTCGGGGCGAAAATAAGACCGGAATGATTCATAGATGAGGCGTGGGGGCGACCCATGTGGATCCATGCCAGCGAGGTATAAATGGATAATGGCGAGCGGATCGTCATTTACCTCACTACGGGAGGACATCCCGTAATGAGTGTTGATGCGAGGGTTGGCTGGCAGGACAGGCACTTGTGTGCCGTTTTCATTTTTGGTTGTGAAACCCTGAGAGACGATCAGAAAGTTAATCAGAGATAGTTGTCAAGGAAGTTAGACTCACCCAGTAAGGGAGAAACTATAGATTTGCACAAATATTATTTACCCCGAATTGGCATGCACAGTATGTCCGACCAAAATGGCAAGTATGTCCGGACAAAACAGTAACATGTCCGAGCAAAACAACAGCATGTCCGAACAAAACAACAGTATGTCCGAACAAAACAGCAATATGTCCGAACATTTTGGACAGCAATAATTATAATCCTTGATTAGCAAATATTGCCTAGTATCGAGTATCAATTACAAGTTACTAGCTGTGACTACAAAGTTTGATA
>Ga0307518_10000068_pt1 | contig 71043 bp, 41 predicted proteins | sample 25_EM_MG_FD_203889 | JGI IMG/M metagenome (GOLD analysis project Ga0307518, IMG submission 203889) | Populus trichocarpa ectomycorrhiza microbial communities from riparian zone in the Pacific Northwest, United States - 25_EM | ecosystem: Host-associated > Plants > Roots > Unclassified | place...
TAAAGTTAAAAATATCTAATTTATATTAATTGATAACCAAAAAAAAAAAATATTAAATCTACTAGATATTATTAATATTAATATAAAAAGGAATTAAAAAAAAAAAAATTAAGGGAGCAATTGCCCCCTCATTACCCTACGTAGCTCCGCTCCCAGCTCCCTCTTGTTCTGTAAATAATAATATGATGATGATGGGTGCCATCCACATGAGAAGTACAGGAGTGTACAATTTAGAATATTAATAAATACTTCAGATTAATTACGAGGGTGTTTGATACCTTTTTTTATTTTTTATGAAAGGAGAACCGTTTTTTGTCTATAGTTTTTTTAAAATGTTTTTTTTTTTGTAAATGTATGTGAAAAAAACTACACAAAATTTATTTAATTTTAAAAAATAAAAATATATATTATTTAAATTAAAAAAATTAATAATATGTCACATTTAGTTATGGTAGTAAAATTATGGCATCGTGTAACTGTGATATATACATGATAGTTGTGATGGTGAAAGTAACAATATGATAATAGTCAATAAGATATTATTAATGATGATAATGATTATTGTAATACAAAATTTCTATAAATTAAAATCATTGGGATGGGAATAGTGGAAATCTATTAATTAATTGAGATATTATCTAATTAATAAATTAATAACTTATACATTAGTTAATAATTTATTAATTTATAAAGATATCTTTTCCCAAAACATTAAATTTAATATATGTATTGTGACCATAGGAATATTATCTAATCATCGAATTATGCTTATTATTATTCAATGTATTTATTTAATCAAAACAGGTTTATGAATGTTGTCATAACTCGATTTTGACTTCCCGTTTCAATTAAATTATCAAAAAAATATAAAAATATAATTTTTTTTAAAAACAATTCGATGTAATTCAGCCATTCATACCCATTTCATAATTTCAAACTATTTTTCACTTGTTAACGTCTTTTCAAAAAAGTCAAAATATAAGAAAGGAGAAAATTTAAAAATTTAAAAAGAAAAACCAGTGAGTGAAACACAACAAAACAAAAAAACTAGAGTACTGGAATTTGGTTATTTTCTCTCTAAGCAATTTGGGAGAAAATGACAAAAAAAAAAAAAAAAAAGTCAAAATCAACACCCTACGATAGGGTTGGGATGATTGAGTTGTAAAAAGTTTTTCCGATAAGTAATGGTTTGTCTTCAATATTGAAATTCGTATGTGTGTTTAGTTGTGTTATTTGCTCGTTTACATTGATGCTTGCTTATTGATTTGTTAATTTGTGTTGATATATGATGAAGAATTTTTTTTAAAAAAATAAAATAAAAATAAAAATAAAATAATAACAATAATAACATTAATGTGATTCTTTATTAATTGTTTCCTTCATTAGTTAATCAACCGGGAAGGTATTGTTTGATACTATACGTGAGGATATATCAACTTGAAAACAAGTTAAATAATAACTTAAATTTTAAAGATGTTAAATAATATCTTTCACAATTAATCTATAATATTAATGTTTATTATTAATTTTTTTTAGATTAATTTCTCATCAACTTATAATTTATTTAAATTATATTAATGAAACAAAAAACAATCAACATTATTTCTCAATATGAATGGAGGACGGACTTCTTGCCAAGTAATTTTTTTTTTTTTTTGCTGGAGGCTTTTAGCTTGGTGGTTGACGTCGCATGCTTGAATTTGAAGAAGGGTAAGACGGCAATGGAGGAATATCTAAGTAAGAAATGAAAACAACATAAAATATATAAAATTAGCTGAAGCTAGCCCGAATGGACCGATAACTAAAATACTTGATCCTTGGCTATATATTAATCATAACGTTGAAGGCTATTTTTTGAAGAATGATATTAATGATGATGAAAGACTTCTTCCCCGGTAGGTCTGCGACTAATCTGTTCTTCACCAAATTTATGTTAAATGTTATCATCATACTCCATTATATTGGTTCTAGCTACTGAAGTTTTACACACTATGGCCCACTGATAGATTGAGTAATTTGTTAAAATGAATAAAAGATTACGTAATTAAATACCCTAACACAAGGATCATTGGTGACTTATTATTATTATCATTATCCGGTGGACAAAATTAACCTTCTTTCAAATTTGTTATATATAAAAAACACGTTAGAAAAACTTGTATATTAAATTTTTTTTTAAAAAAACCGACCCAAAGTAGAGTATAAGTTAAATAGCTAGTCATTAACTATATATGTTATGTACACTCAAATTATGTATGGAAATTAAAAAAGAAAAAAGAAAAAGAGGGAGTTTATTCGGTGATTCCATGATATAAAATATACTCTTGTAAATAAATAAATGTTCAACCAATCATTGAGTAAATTGGTGAGATAATTTCTATTAATAAGGAGATTGTTGGATGTTTGTTTTAATTAATATGATATAAATAAATTATAGGTAAATAAAAAATTAATCTAAAAAAACTCTTGGTTTTCTTACTCAAGAAACCTTGGTTTTTCTATATTTAATTCTTAATTTATAATGGCTAATTAAATGTTAATAATGGTGAGAATTAATTCTTTAACTTTTAACTTCCAAAATTTACTATGAAAAGAGAGGGGATGAAGATTTTTACACATTTTCTTACCTTAATTTTAGTGTTTTTCTAACTTAATTATATGCTTAATATGCATGCTAATTAAAATTCTATTATTATTTTTTGTGTAGAGATTATGTTTGTCATTAATTATATTTTTACATATTTATAGTTTTAAAAATGTATAAACTTATATATATATATATATATATATAAACCCTCTAAGAGATTGAAATAGCTTTTATTGTGAGATGTTGATATCACAGTAATTAGTCAAATGAGAAAGTGAGGTTCCCCCTGTATTTTCACAAATCTTTGATAGCATGTTCTCAAAGCAGGTAGAGAATTCTGGATTGATTAATTTAGAATTCTTGGAATTAATATGTCTTAAGAAATGGTTAGATTAATTATTCATGATTGGGTATTTTGTTTTCATTCATTTCTTAATTTCCCTTTTTTTTCGAGAATGAAATGGAAAATTCGTGATTTATGACTATCCAAAACTTGATTTGATAACACAAGACAAAAAACGTACCCAAAATTTCAAAGAGGTGGGCAATAATGGTTGATTATGCAAAAGCCATGAAATGGTATTTGTATAATTGGGATAGGAGGAATCATCAGGACGGGACTTTGTTGCCTCTGATTCATAACAGGAGGCCATCTGGATGACAATGCGATTTGACTCTGATTTGACAGACTTTTGTATTTTGCTTAAATGATAAGATAGCAATTTAGATAATCTATCAAGTGCTCACATTGGACTCTTTATAGATTGTTTATATAATCCACCCGCAAGCTACATGCCCCTTTCTGGACAAGAAAATTATTGGCCTAACACTCACTAAATTAAGGAGGTAATTTTTGTAATCATCTAGTAGGTGGTTCAGTGGTAAAATTTTGAAATTAAGAAGTTTACTTTCTCTATAGTTTCAAGTTCGAGCCCTGTGGTTGCTAATATGATAGTCACTGAAGGATTACATGGTCGTTAACTTCAGCGCCCGTGGGATTAGTCGATGTGCGCGTAAGCTGGACCGGACATTCACGTTAATAAAAAAAAAAGATAATTTTCGTATCAATACTTCTTTTATGTGAAAGAATTATTTTAATTTAATAATTTAAGTTATTAAGTAATTTTCAAGATATAATTAATATTATTCTCTAATACATCCTTTCAAGTAAAAATCATTTGACTTTCAAACTTTCATTAGCTTAACACTATCTTGTGTTTAGTTTTTATTAAATAAATAAGGATGTTGAGATTCGAATTCGTGACCGCTTGGTTATCAAAGCTCTAATATTATGTCAAATAACCAGTTCAACTCAAAAGTTTAAGCTATTAAGTGATATCCAAAATATGATTTATATTATTCTCTAACATACTCCCTCAAGTGAAAGCTTTTTGAACTTAAAACTTGTACAAACACATATTATTTTGTGTTTAATTTTAATTAAATAAAATAAAAATGATGAGATTCGAACTCATGATGCTTGATTATCAAGGTTATGATATCATTTTTTTTTATATTCTCTTACAAGATTAAAATATTCATGGTTAAAATATTCTTACCTTTACTATAAAAGAGGATAAGAATAGCATTTGGCTCACGTTAATTATTACTGCTTGAGAATTTAAAAGAAAAACACTACTATTTATTTCCCCTAATTAGTTCAGTAAACCAAAGTAACTTCTTTGAGGAATGCACTTGCTGTTCGCGCAAACTGTCCAAAAAATCAAAGACAGTCCCGGAAGAAGACATGACAAAGTAGTTAATTATCTATGTGTGATTAACGCAGGAATGGACGTAATTATGGCTAGATCAATTGGTGAAATATTCCATCCCTTTGTTGGAAAGACGAAGTCACTGATATTTTTTTTTATTAATATAAATATTCAGATTATTTTATGTACATCTCGACTAATTATACACACTGATATTTAATTATACGTTGGACTGGATGTTGTAACATGCAGTCTCAGTTTCCTTTTCTGATTTATCTTTATACAAACTGCCATAAAATTGTCAAATAACAACAGGATTAGTGATATAAAAATCTGTCAATCATATTTCTAGTAATAGTACCAACAGAATAATTTCATCAGCAAATCCGATGAAATTATTAAAAAACTAGAAATATTTGTTTGTAATTCCTCAATAAAATAACATGTTGTTATCTACTGATAGTTAGCTCGTCGGTGATCCATTAACACCTATTGTTATCACCGACGCGAATACATCGTAAGCCTATGCATTAGCATTTAAATCATTGATTGAATTGCTAATGGGTTTGAAATTCCTGACAAGAAATTCGTCGGTCGTTTTTATACCGATGAAAATATAGCATTTTCGGATTATTTTGTCTTTGTTCATCAATTCTGATGGTGACGTATCCAGTTGCAAAATAAGGTTGCGCCACCGGTCTAACGAGAGGCCTTGCTGCTACCGAAATCACTCACGGTGATGAATTAAAATATCTCCCAGTCCTGGAACCGAACAGTGATGATTTGGAATAAACCAAAACTGCCTAAGAATGGTGTACGTTCATGAGTTAGGAGACAATAAAAAACAATGGGCTGCTGACTATTCACAATAGAGGAGGGAAGACCTTGCTTGTCTAGCTAAACTAGATAATAGTAAGTCTATAAAAGTTTAAAGCATAAAAAACTTTTATTTAAGAGGAATATTAAAAAGTAATATAAAAATATTCTTAGTGCTTCACTTGTTAGTTAAGTTTCTAAGTTGATGATTATTTAACTTAGCATTAAAGTATTAATGGTCAAACAAGTTTGAACGATATTTTCATGGTGTGTGTATATCAATATATGTTGATATGTTTACCTAAATTTCTTTTAAGCAAGTTAGTGATTGTTTGCACTTTTTTTTTTTTAGTATGTGTTCCGTATTGTGGTGTATGGTGCTTTTCAATTGAAAATACATCAATATATATATATATATATATATATACCTAAAAAGTATTATTTTAATGTTTTTTTAAACGAAAAATAATTTGAGCAGCACTTTGAAAAAGTATGTTTTGATGCAAAAACAAAAATTCACTAAGTTTATGAGTATAAGTATGGATTCCAACTTGAATTTTCTAATAAAGAAATACCTTCTAGGATTCAAATATAGTCGAGTTAAGTACTACAGATACAATATTAAAAAGAGAGAGGGAGGTCAATCAGTTGGTCCTTATCTAAATGTACTCAGGATTTTAAGAGAGACCTCACTGAATTTGGCCTTTTCAATTCCTCCCGATCCGTTTAATGAAATCGAATTGAGTACCCTATCTTTCCCGGTAGCACATACACAAATAGAATTCTTATTTTTACGATACAAAATGACTTTAATTTCTTTGATAAAATCCTTTTAATCGGAAAAGTCTCTTCTTTTTTGGCTTCGATTTTGTGTAACCTCAATTATTTGAAACAATCTATCTCATTCAAATTGTACACTGAAGTTTTGATATATTATATGGATCCCATTCCTAATTCAATCAAGTAAAGAGTATATTAATAAAATAAAAATCAAATAAGGACTCTGCCTCTCTTAGAGAGAGAGGGAATGAATAATCTTTTTTAAGGGTTTATGCTGAAGAAAAAACAAACTCTAAAAAAAAAAGTGAATTTGGTAGAATATTTGATTTTTTTTATACTGTACTAGGACTTATCTTTATCACGCTTTTTTTTTTATTATTTTCCAATCCAATAAGATTAGATCATTCAAAAAAGGAGTTTAGAACATAACTCCCCCTTTCCCATTTCGCTTCTATTGTTTGTTTGGGTTTGTTTTTGTTTGTAACTTATGTAAGTTTAAAGATGATTAGATGATACTTAGTCAGATGATTCTACAAGGAAGGAGATAGTTTTATAGAAAAGCAAGAATGGAAAAGAATGATAAATAAAGTAACAAGGTATGGAAATTTTCGATTGGATCAGGAATCCATTTTTGGATTTGGTATAAATAAATGATCTTTCTATGTTATATTATTCAATTCTCGACGATAAATCGATTTGAGAGTTCAGATATTGTTATTCATGATATTGATCTGATTCGATATCATCGAGATGGAATTCATCCCATTGAATTTAGAGGCGAAAGATTTCTCATCTCTTATGGGATTAAATCCTGAATTATTGTGAAGTATAGAAAAACAAAACGATGAGATTATGGAAGTAAATATTCTTGCATTTATTGCTACTGCACTGTTCATTCTAGTTCCTACTGCTTTTTTACTTATAATATATGTAAAAATTGTTAGTCAAAGTGATTAATTTGAATGAAACTTGACTTCTTAGTTCTTATCAATATCAAGAATTAACAAAATAAAATGAAAAGAATTCTAATTTTACGTTTTAGCTTAAATGAGCGAATTAGAATCAGCAGGATTCTATGAGATCCGATAGTATGGTAGAAAGTAATATATTTACTACCATACTATCTACTCACCTTGTATGTTAAATAAACAAAAAGTTATGAACAACATGCTCACCATTTGGACTTAGCCCAAATAGGTTGTTTTCCTTGCGGGCTCGAATCTTTAGAACTTAACACTTGCATACACTATAAGGCATAGTCATGTTAAAATATCTCAGTCTAGTTATTTTGGTTTTTTGCAACAAGATGACTTATCTCATCATATCCCGAAAATATTTTTTGATATTTTTTATTCTTGAATGGAAAATAAAATATGTTTATTTATCTCTTGTATCTCGAGAATATATATATATATGACAATGTAAAAGATCAAACAACTACTCACAGAATTAATGGAAAAACCACACTATTTCATTATAATGTTGAGTAGAATATATACAAGAGAAAAGTCTGCTTTCGGCAGTGAATACATATGAATATTTGCTATAATTCTGGCAGAATAATATCTGCAGTAAATGGAACGATTTGTAACAGTTGGAATGCTAAGCTTTGGTGAGAATCTGTTGCTTGATTTTGGCAGAGTTGATGCAGGTTTCCTTAATACGCCCCCACAAGATAGGACTCCCATCAGTGAGGCCAATCTTGGATCGGAGAAACACGGTACGTTGCCGAGATAACGGTTTGGTTAGCAGGTCTGCAAGTTGATCCTGGGTGTGAACATGTTTGACATGAAGAGACCCCTTCTGAACTAAGTCTCGCACAAAGTGCAGATCAATCTGAATATGCTTCATTCTGGAGTGATGAACCGAATTAAAACTGAGGTGAGTAGCACTAAGATTGTCACATAGCAGAGAAGGTGGCGCTTTGAGTGGAAAGCCAAGTTCACTGAGAAGACTAAGCAGCCACATTGTTTCAGATGCTATATTGGCTAAGGATCGGTATTCAGCCTCTGTAGATGAACGTGCAACAGCACGTTGTTTTTTTGAACTCCAGGAAATGGGATTGTGTCCCAAAAAGCTGATATAGACGGAGGTGGAGGTGCGATCATCGACGTTACCAGCCTAGTCCGCATCAGAGTATGTTGTAAGATGCCAGGTAGTAGCCTTTTGGATGTGAATCCCATGGAAGATAGTCTGCTGCAGATACCGAAGAAGGCGTTTAACTGTTGTCCAGTGTGTAGTAATTGGCTTGTGCATGAATTGAGATAACTTGTTGACAGCAACGGAAATATCAGGACGGGTGAGGGAGAGATATTGAAGACTCCCAAGGACTCGTCGGAATTCAGTGCTATCAACAGAGGTAGTGCCATCATCCAGTTTTAAAGATATACTAAGAGATAGGGGGTAGAGACATCCTTGGCACCAGCCATGCTGGTTTTGGACAACAAGTCACATACATATTTATGTTGGCACAAGAATAAACCTGCACAGGTGGAGACAACTTCCACGCCTAGAAAATAGTTAAGAGGACCCATATCTTTCAACAAAAATTGATCACCAAGCTGCTTAATAAGAGACTGCACAAAGCTGGAATCATTTCCAGTAAGCACAAGATCATCCACATATACCAACATATAACACATAACAGAGCCACGGTGATAAATAAACAAGGAGGAATCAGACTTAGAATTATGAAAGCCAAGTTGAATAAGAGCATGCTTGAGCGTTGATTACCATGCCCGAGGGGCTTGTTTAAGCCCATAGATAACTTTACGCAGCTTACATACATGATGAGGGTTCGTCTGATCCTTGAACCCTGGAGGTTGACTCATATAGACAGTTTCAGTAAGCTGACCATGCAGGAAGGCATTGTTAACATCCATTTGCCTCAAAATCCAACCTTGCATGACAGCAACAGTGAGCACAGACCAAATGGTTGCAGGTTTTACAACAGGACTAAATGTTTCCTTATAATCAATCCCAGGACGTTGGTGAAAGCCTTTGGCAACAAGTCGAGCTTTGAATCGATCGATTGTGCCATTGGCTGTCCGTTTGACACGAAAAACCCACTTACAACTGACGGGCCTGCAACCAGCTGGGGGTGGAACTAAGTCCCAAGTGCCATGTCTCATAAAAGCAGTAAGCTCATCAGACATGGCTTCACACCAATTTGGCATGGACAAAGCCTGGGTAACACATGTTAGTTCGAGACTTTGAGGGAGAGGATGTCTGGTGACAGAATTGATTTGTTTGGATTTGAAGATGTTATTTAGGGATCGGGTAGTCATGGAGTGTGTCCGATTTGATGGTGGTGGTATTATGGTTGTGGGAATTGAGGGAGACATAGTATGGGATGAAAGAGACACTTGTGAGGTTGGGTGATTTTGCGATGAAGCAGGGGAGGGTAAAGGGGCAGGCTCACAGGTTTGCTCAATTGCACATGGGTTCGACAGTGATGAAATAGAAAAATTATTTGAAGAGTGTAAAGGAACTAGAGAATGAGAGGAAGAGGGGTTACCTGGAGGAGATGATCCCACAACGATGGCAGATTCTGAAAACACTGGTGAAGCAGAGGATGCGGGCGGGGCAGCACACAGAGGGGAGGACACAGACGAAGACGAATGAGAGCCAAAAAAGGCTAAGGTTTGTTGCTCAACAAAGAGGACATGCCTGGAGAGATAGATTCTATTTGATGTGGGTTCTAGACAACGGTAAGCATTTTGGGTTAAAGAATACCCGATGAAAACACATGGAGTGGATTTGGGCTGAATTTTATGCGTGTTATAGGGTTTGAGTAGGGGATAACAAATACACCCAAAAGATTTTAATTTAAGATAGTTTGGTTTTTGGCCAAAAAGGCTTTCAAATGGTGATTTGTTTTGTAGGAGAGGAGTAGGTTGACGATTAATGAGATACGTGGCAGTATGAAAAGCATGTGGCCAATATGAGAGAGGAAGATTGGCATCGTGTAGTAGAGTGAGACCAGTTTCAACTAGATGGCGATGCCGACGTTCAGAAACGCCATTTTGTTGGGGTGTGTGAGGGGCAGTGGTATAGTGACTAATCCTATGAAGAGAGAGAAAAGGTTTGAGACTTGTGTACTCGCCACCATTGTCAGAGTAAAGACTTTTAATTTGTGATTGAAACCGTTTCTCAACAAATTATTTGAATTGAGGAAAGATGCTCTTAACACAAGATTTTGCATTAATGGGATAGAACCACATATATTTTGTGTAATGGTCAATGAAAATTAAATAGTAATGAGAACCATCTAGACCAACACAATGGGCAGGTCCCCACATATCAGTATAAATAATATAAAGGGGAGCATGACTCTGAAAACTGGTTGACCAAAAAGGAAGTTGATGGGCTTTATTGATAGAACATGATGAACATAGAGAGTTCATTTTATTGTGCGCTATAGGAAGAGAAAAACGATGGACAAGATTTCTGACAATTTTAAAGGACGGATGACCGAGACGTTTGTGCCACTTGTCAAATGAGGTTCGTTCATGCACATTTGCAACAATTTTAGAGTTGGAGCCCACCAGTGAGTTCAGAAAATGATAAACAACGCTTTCACATGCTCCTCTTAGTAATGTCGCTCTCGTAGTCTGATCCTTCACAAGAAAATAAAAGGGGTGAAACTCAAGAAAAACATTATTTTGAGAGGTGAAGTAATGAACAAAAATTAAATTTTTGCAAATATTAGGAACGCAAAGAGTGTCACGAAGTATAAATGTCCGTTTTGGTGATTTTAGAGTCAAGGAACCAATATGGGAGACTGTCAAACCTGACCCATCACCAATAACAACTTCATCAATGCCATCATACTCAGAGTGAATAGATAAATTCTTTAAGTCACCAGTAATGTTATAGGAAGCGGCAGAATCAAGAAGCCATTTCTGACCTGCTGGTTGAGAGGCAGATGTGCAGTTGGCTGTTACTTCTGATCGATGAAGTTGTGGGTAAGACTTAGCTGTATGGCCCATGTGGTCACAAAATTGGCATTTTGGTTGGTAACGCCTTTGAGGGTACCTGGTTGTGGAAGGCCTCCGGTTGTCTCTGAATGGGCCTTGAGGAATTTTACTGAAATTTTGAGAACGAGTGTGCCCATTTGGTTTTTAAGAGCCCTTTGGATAAGACCTACTATAAGAGCCATTGTGCTGTCGGTGATGGTGAGAATAATTTGCAGAGGCAACAAGCTGCTGGGTTGAAGATTCCAGACGCCGCAGGTAGCTATCATGCCCCACAAGAATGTCATGAAGCTCTTTGAAAGTCAGAGATGTTTCCCATGCCCGAATCGGGGCTGAAATCAGCACCCAGTCCATTAAGAATGTAAAGGGTAATATCATCATCGGAGATTGGATGATCGATGAGTGCAATCTCATCGGCAAGGGCTTTCACAGCCTGCAGATCAGTATGAATGAAGCGATGTCCTCGCTGAATCAAGGTAAGTTCTTCCTTGAGTTGCATGGCATGGGTTCTGGATTTACTGGCATACATGTGATGAAGTTTTTTCCAAGCCTCATGGAATTTTTGGAACTGGCGATGAGAGGGGTAATGGTGGGTGAGGTAGAAGCTAGAATAGCGCTCAGGATTAATTTATCCTGACGAACCCAGTGAGTTTTGTTCAACTCAATGAGAGAAGTGCCAGCTGGGGAGGGACATTGGGAAACGCCATGAACGTAGTCAAGAAGATTATATCCAATGAGGAGGGCTTCAAATTGTGCTCTCCATTGAGGAAAGGTGGACGGCATCAGTTTCTCATTGATTTGTGTTGTGATGGTGAGAACAATGAGTGTATTTTCGGTGGAGGAGATGGGGTGAGTATTTGGGTGGGTTTCAGTTGTTTGATCTGCAGAGGCTGACATTTTTAGAGAAGGATCTGTTTGCTTATGAGAGAATTTGGCTCTGATACCATAAAAGATCAAACAACTGCTCACAGAATTAATGGAAAAACCACATTATTTCATTATAATGTTGAGTAGAATATATACAAGAGAAAAGTCTTTCGTAGTGAATACATATGGACATTTGCTATAATTCTGGCAGAATAATATCTGCAGTAAATGGAAAGATTTGCATATAGATATTTGTTATAATTCTGGCAGAATTGTATCTGCAGTAAATGGAAAGATTTGCATATAGATATTTGTTATAATTCGAAAGATTTGTAACAGTTGGAATGCTAAGCTTTGGTGAGAATCTGTTGCTTGATTTTGGCAGAGTTGATGCAGGTTTCCTTAATACAATGATCATTCATCAAGCCACGTGGCAATGACATGTTACACATATGCTGCCTAGATAAAACACATCCTCTCGGCGTATGACATCTGACCGAACATGTTAGGGATGTTACCTAGCTACCTATGCATGCTGCAGCCAGGACTCATGATATAGGAACAAAATGTTTCCTCTTTCACATGATGTGTTAAATCATGAGTTCTGTAACCTTTTGTTGTAGTCAAATAGTTATATATATATATATATATATTTGTGTGTGTGTGTGTGTGTGTGTGTGAATCAGCAGACATTGTGGCGGTGGCTCTGCTGATTGAAGGGTCGTGAGCTTGGTGGTATGGGTTCCATTTGAGCCACCGGAAAGCATATGATCACAAATGTGAAGCTCCCACAAACAACTTTCATGTTCTTCCAAAATCTGAAAAGTAGATTATATGATCTATCTAGTGGCTGAAAAACACAAGAAGAGAGAATCGATGAACTCATCATGGGACAGATTGGGCTTCGGTTTTGGGACAAGAGGCCAACTGGAAGGTACATGTATATTTTATGAAAGTACATTACATTGGTTGTACGACATATGTCTGCTTTGCCTATATTTTCCAGTCACTCACGAACAAACAAAGATTTAAAACTTTCTACCTATGCCTAGGACGTGTTAATTTGTTATTCGAAAGTAATCCTGTTTTTGAGTGTTTTTTAATAGTATTTTTTATATAAAATATTATTAAAAAATACCCACATTATAATCCCAAACGTACAATGCATGGAACAAGTTGAAACAAACCCATCCAAATTTTATGATCATATCGTATGAAAGAATGGCTCCACAGAAGATATCAAGCATCAATCATGCCCAGAAAAAGCTTAACATATAATGGTAAGATTATTTGATGGGCAATGCATGTGATGGCGTCTTGTGGATCCCATTTTTTGGGCCAACTTTTACACATAGCATCTTAGTGGGCATCAACCCTCTCATCGCCTCATATAGTCTCAACATACTTTATCACAATAGAAAGATTATACAAGATGTGACACTTTCATGCTGGCCACCATTGGCAAAGAGCCTATTGGGACAAGGAGAGTGTATTATAGCATGGTACCATAGGATTTGTTGACGGACCCTTCAGTGGCTCCATAATTTAGTAATTAAGAAGGCAATTTTATTGGAGGAAGGTAACTAAGTATATGCATAATAAGGTCTTTATAGTGCATTTATTAGCTAGGATGTAATCTATATTAAGAATTCAGTGTTATACGGATTTAAGTTATACTGAACTTTATTTCATATGATTGGGTGGAAAGTGTTGTCAGAAGGCATATTGAGATCCAATCATGAGCATCATTCCCTCTGGTACTTGCCATGCACTTGAATTGGGTTGCTTCCATGGCTAAATATTAATCCTCTGAAACCAATTTAATGCCAGTCTCATGTCTCTACAATTAGTTTTGTGACTGAGGTTGAGGATGATGTCCATTGATGAGGTACTCGTAAGGTCTTTCCTAGGCTGTTAGGCATAGAAGATTGAGCTTGCGTAACTGGAACACTGTAAAATAGGAAACACTAATAGTGAAGAAAGAAGTTTCAAAGAGATCATGTCATGTGTGCTTGCAAAACAAAACTGAGAAAGGAAGAAGATGAAGCTTTCTTGTAAAAAAGCTGATTAGTAACCTTAAGGTTCAGGAATAAGCTCTATTCGTGTAAGCCTCATGACTCATTATGGATCTGAGCCCATGTCTATACATGCCTTATTTAGAGTACAAGGACATGGGCAATGTGATGGGGATGTAAATTCTGAGCCCATCATCCATGTAGCAATGCCTAAAAATAGTTGGGATTTAAAGTAAGGCGTGGAAAATAAAATTGCGATGAATTCTAGGCAAGGAAGAGCCACCAGGCAATGGTATGGTACAGTTCTAGGCTTTCAGCAAGGTTGCTGCTACACAATGTTTTTATTCTTTTATTTTTTTGAGGATTTCTTACATAATGTTTTATTTTTGCACAATGTTTTGTTTTTATTCTTACAAGCTGATATGGTTGTGGAATTTGTGTTTAGTTTGAAGGTTCAAAAGTGTTCATTCCAATACCATTGGTTCAGACAAGCACGTTCTGATATCCGGATCCTTTATTCAGCCATTGTTAACACTAAATTCTCGATAATTTACTCCCTGCAGCTCAATTGTACGGGCGGGAACAGCATATAATGTGAGTGCAATGGTTCAAAGCTCATACAAGGAGCTCTGAGTTAAGACAATAGACACGTCCATTTTAACATTAACCCATCTCCCACATATGTTTCTGGGCTGGACCTGTCCATGTTAGAGAAATAGCTAAGCTTGGACAATTAGCAAGGGGACCATAGCATTACCATTTACCATACCAAGAGGATAGTGATCGTGAACTAAATTCCCTTAATCCAACTGAATGTAGACATGGATTATTACAAGTATACCTGAAGCATGAGATGGTCAGCCAAGTTTGGATAAAACTGGATGGATTGATTGATTGATTTGTCTTTACTCCCAGCCAAAATGCACTCAACGATACATACCAATCCGTGCTAGTGATTTTCAGCCCTCAATTTGTTCTGTTGCCAGGCTTGGATTTTCATGCTAGAAAATGGACAATAACACTAACTTATCGTACTCTTGTCATCTTAATTTCTTATTTAGCATGGATATACATGGGCTGACCACAACAACAATGATATATATTATATCTGATATCTCATTGTTTTCTTTTTAACCTTTAAATGGACATAAATTGTAATGGATACTCACTTGGGACTTTGTCCTTACAGAGCAAGAAAGCTGTATTTATCTGCTGTTTTTTTCTTTGAGTTCCAAGGCCAACCCTTAAGAAAAAAAGAGCATTTGTTTCTCATAAACCTGTGTATACATGCAGTCACACAGTGAAAAAGCAAAGCACCCCATTAGTCACAAAAGAGACACAGATGCCTGAAATAGCCGGTCTCCTGCTTCAAGCCCTAAAGTAAGGCTTTTTAGGCTATGTTTCTGTTAGCTGCCAAGAAAAGCCATAAACTTCTCCCAAGGAAAAAAAAAAAACACACATACACACACTCCTAACAGATAAAAGTTTGAAAGGACCTCTCGTTTCTGCAAACAATGCATCAATCCAACCCCTATAGGTCCCATTCCTATATTCCCTCTCTTGGGACTCGGGAAAATTAAACAAAAAGTCCTCGTCCTTGACATTAAATTAAATATCTTTCCTTTCCGCCAGAGAGACAAAGAAGAGGAGAAGAAGAGTGAGTCTTTATGGTAAGCCAAGAAAATGAAGGTTAAGAAAAAAGGCAAAGTGCACCCACCTCCACCACCATCATCCAAATCTCCAGATAAAGATCCCGACACAGTGTTAAAGCTACTGCCAGTGACTATTCTAGCTTTAGCCCTCTCTCTTCCTAACCAAGATCGTGAGGTTTTGGCTTACTTGATAGCAAGGTCCATTTTTATCACCACCACAACAAACCCATCTTCACTTGTCACTCAACATCCTAAAAACAAATGCCAAACCAAGACCGCCCCTACCACTGCCAACAAGAATGGCAAATATTGTGGCCAGGAGGTTCCTCTTTTTCAATGTGGGTGTTTTGATTGCTACACTAGGTTTTGGTATAGATGGGACTCATCTCCAAACAGAGATTTTATCCACCAAGTTATTGAAGCATTTGATGAGCATTTGGTGCAGAATATTGAGTGTCCAAAGAAACACAAGAGACGCAAGAAGAAAGGTAAGGTCTTGATGATGGGCCATTTTGAATCTGATAATACACCTGAGAAATCAGTGCCTGAAGCTGAATGTGAAGTGATGGTAGTGCAAGAAAATCTTGAAAGTGGAGAGATTGAGGTTGTGTCCGGAGAGGAGACAGTGGGGTGTGGGGAGCTGACTGGGAACCTGGAAATGGAGGTGATGACAGTACATTCTTCAGGGAACAATAATAACCACAAGGGCCTGGCTAGGAAGGTTTTACCGGCTATAGTGGGTTTACTGAACTCTCGTTTATGGAGTAATCTATGGAGTCGGGGCATGTAAGAAGCATATATATGTTTTACTTTTAGTTTAGGGTTTAGGGAAAAAATGTTGCATTTGCATGTTGGAAACCTTTAATGTTTTCTTGCAGCAACAGGGAGGGGTTAATATTTTGGGGAAAGTCTTTGATTTTCATATGGCATATAGACATGGTGATGGAAGTGAAGAACAATGGATGAATGTTGTGGCTTCGATGGTCTAATTATTTTGCATTATTAATTAGAGGGTATGATCACGTTGATTTAGAGTACTGTCTTGATTGTTTCCTGCTCAATCCATATGCAAATCTTTAGACTTTTGTTCGGTCGGTGCTTTATAATTAGTAACAGTGATGTTTTTAATTGCTGTGATTTGTCAAACTTTGTTGACAAAATTAATGAAGACCCAAGTAAGCACATCTCTCTGGGGATATGGAATTTACACTCTGGAAGGGGCCAGTCCCATGTCATTTCACGGGTTTGGATTTTTTTGCTAAAAAGATTTCGAGATTTCGAGGGATTCTTTTCAAGATTAGCACTGCAATTGCAAAATTTTAGAAGAAATAATATTGTTTGAAAAATATGAAATAATATATTTTAATATTATCATGCAACATAGGCATTTTAGTAATATGATTGTGGTTACTTTTCAAAGTAATTTTCACTTAAAAAATTATTAAAATAATATATTTTTTATTTTTTTAAAATTATTTTTGATATCAGCATATGATCTAAAAATATCAAAAAAAATATTAATTTGAAACAAAATAAAAAATAAAAAATTTTCAATTTTTTTCAAAAGCGTTTTTGAAACGAAAAAACAAACAAGACAGATAAATAACTTTTATAAAATATAATATTATTAAAATAATATGTTTATGAACGTGATATTATTAAACTTTATTATCTTACTAAATTTTTTTATTTTTTTTATTCACGTGGAGTGTCCAGGCTAGTTTATGTATATCTTGACTAATTCTCACGAACTTTAAAATTAATAAACAGTAAACCTCTGTAGGCATTAAATTTTTTTTTTTTATCTTTGTGTTACTTTGTCATTTCCTTTTTATTTTTTCTGTTCTAATTGCACGATTTATGATAGGATCAAGATCGGATCTTTACTGCAATCTATCAAAGGAGAGACTATGGTACTGGAAATTATAGAGTATTTTTAACTTTCCATAAAAAGACTAAAGGAATGTTATTTTATGACATTTTTCGTACTGGTGGCACGTTTGGTAGAGGTGATTTTGCAAATGTGTTTGTACTTGTCATTCTTTTTCAAATGCCTTTGAAATATTGTTTTAGTGTGAAGAATTATTAATTTGATATATTTTTCAATTTAAATATATTTTAAAAATTATTTCAAATGCAGTTCCAATATATTAACAAATACATCGTAACTCAGCTATTGTTACCTTGGCTATAGGAACAAAAGGTAAAAAGGATTCGCAATTGAGGAGATGGATCCGTAGCATAGTTTTGAAATTGATCTGGAATTGAAATCAGACTAAGTTTTAAAAAAATAAAAATAATCATGATTCAGGGTGACTCAGTTGATCAAGGAGCCCGATAAGATCCGGTCAAAAATTTAATTGTAATTTGTTGAATTTTTACTAAATTAATATCGTTTTGAATTTTTTTTTAAAAAAATTAATCCAAATAAATTAATCAAAACTCGTGACCCGAGCCAACCACCATCTGGTTTTAACACTCTACTCCGTGGTGCCCACGACTCTTGTTAATTGCTATAAAACGAACATGGGTATTAAACACACTCTTGTTAATTGCTATAAAACATGGGTATTAAACTCAGCCCAATAACTTATAAATTGAAATAATTATTTAATAATTGTAATCTTTAGTGTTAGAAAATACGGTTAAAACTGTTTTTTAAAAATTAAAAAAATATTTAAAATTAATATATTTTCAAAAAAATTTAATGTGTTATGTCAAAAAAAATTTACAAAATTAAAAATTAAAAATAAAATATTATTCTAATATAATTCAAATAAAAAATTGCTAATGAATATCCACGGCGGTTGGGTGCTGCCAAACTACGTCATGCATGCTTGCCCAATAGGGCATCAGAGGAGAGTTGGGTCTTGATAGCATGGAAAGGATGCGGGCCACAAGGCCATTGACAACTTCTATGGGCTTCACCCTACTGCCTTTGAGCCTTTGTTTTTATGTGTTTATTTGCCTTGCCTATATTAAAATATCCTTGTTCGTAATCACTCTTTTATGTGGGTCAGTAAAATTGTGCACTGGGTTTCCTGCTGTAGGTTAATTCAAACTATCTTCAATCGTAGTAATTCAAACTATCTTCAATCGTAGTGTAGTGTGATAGTGTGATTGTATTTGTTTTTTAAAGTGTTTTTTATATTAAAATATATTAAAATAATATTTTTTTTATTTTTTAAAAATTATTTTTAAGATCAGTGTATCAAAACGATTCAAAACACATAAAAAAAATTAAATTTTTAAAAAACACAATTTACACTACATTTCCAAACACAATTTTATAGTTTTGGAGAGATTTTCTCAAAAGGATCGATCATGGTGTGTTTTCTCTAATACTGTTTTAGCTGTTAAGATATATGTTTCTACCATTTTTATTTTTATTTTATATCAAGGTGAAAAAGGTGAGGTCAATTTTTATGGTTAATTTTTAAATGTGTTATAATTAATTATAGTGTCTTCAGGCTACGTATTAGATTTTTTTTTTTTTACTATAAGAACTAATCTTATAATTTTATAATTGAACTAATTACTTCGTAATTGTATGAGTTATATATGATTAATTAATAAAATACAGGTGTTGTTCAAAGTAAGTTGTTATCTTAAGAAAGAAAATAATACTATTTACTTTGTGAGTTAATTATTACATGTTTATAAACCACTAAGTTGTACTATAAATAATATCTTTATAAATTCTAGATTCGATTATATATAGCCTTCTTTGAAAAATCAATTCTAATTAATTTGCAAAAATATTTCAAGTACTTGTACTTCATATATTGCAAATTAATCTTGTGTTATTTTCTTTTATAAACCTGAAAGAATTATAGTTACATATTAAACTCATCCGATTATAAATTAAAAGACTAAACCCAAATCAATTAATTTTTTTTTTAAAAAAAACATTATATCAAATAATCCTTGAATGTTCATGTACCCTCTTTGTGAATAATAAATTAAAAATAACCATCTAGTAGATTGATCAATGTCAATGGTAAGAGTTTGAGACTAAGGGGTTTGCTTCTCTTATGGTCTTAAGTTCGAGTCCTGTGGTTGCTAATATGATGGCCACTGGAGAGTTATATAGTCGTTAATTTCAGGACATGTGGGATTAGTCGAGTTACGTGTACGCTGGCCCAAACACCTACGTTAATAAAATAATAATAATAATAATAATAAATTAAAAGTCTCCCTTTAGTACGTAGTCTTGAGGTGGTCACGGGAAATCTAACATTGTTAAACGTGTAATGGCACGGTCCAAAACGCTCTCTTGATGATAGCCCTTGCTCAGTTTCAGTCACGTTATTTGGAAGGGCTTTGAAGAAGAAGCAGGAAGAGAAATTACAGCGGCGTGAAGTTCATGAGTTATAATAATGCAATATCAAGATTTTCTTTTTTGAACAACGAATTCTTCTTGTTGTTTTATGCAGCCTTTACTCTTGTTTGTAGAATGAGAAATGTAGGTTTAATGTGCGCAAAATTCACATGGATCATTATGCCATGCACAACACCTTGCGTGATCAAGGGTGTGGATGGGTTAAATGGAGTTTAAGTCTCAATAGTATTTGAATTTATTTATATTTTTATTATATATATATATATATATGACTAAAATATTAAATAAATAAATTTTTAAACTAAAGTTAAAATTATATGACCACAAAAATAAAAAGATAAAAGAAAGTAGGTGGTTAAAGAGAACTTTTTTTTATCAAATTTGAGATTTGTCGTATGATTTTTTTTAATTTTATTATTGTTGAATTTTTATAAACTTTAATAAATTGATACATAGTTAATGCTACAATTAAAAAAAAATAAGGATAAAAATGAAATAAAAAATCAAGTTACTATAAATTACTATTATGCTTTACCTAAACTTTTAGTATAATTTGTAATTGTAATATCCTCATATTGTATTTAAAAAATTGCACCTAGATAAAAAGTTCTAAAAGATAGTAATAAAGAAACAATAATAAAAATAAAAAAATAAAAAAGGGATTTATGGTAGCGATTCATTGCACACTCATTTCGCATAAATAAGATAAAAAGAACAAATTCCAACCAAATCGCAAGTAATAAATAAATAACATCCACTAAAAAAAGTTTTTATTCATAACAAATCCAAATCCATCGGGTTTGGAAGAAACACATGATATTCATTCAACGTTCATTGCATAATAAATAAAATACATAAAAAAAACAAAGAAAAAACTCACAAGCAACAAAGAGTCTCTTCTCTCAGTAGAAAGAGGTTGTCCAAAAATGTCTTTCCCTTCCCTTAACAGTTAACTCACTCCCTCCTCGTTTTGTTCAAACCTCAAACTCCACGCTCCTTCTTCTCCTTTCCATCCCTTATAAGAACAAACTCCAACACTCAAAACGCCAACAACACACACTCAAGACATCAAGAATCCCCTCAAAACACACTAATGGCTCAACCATCATCCCATGTAACAGCACCTCTGAAAGATGAGCTTGATATTGTCATCCCAACTATAAGAAACTTAGATTTCTTGGAGCAGTGGAGACCTTTCTTTCAGCCTTACCATCTTATTATTGTCCAGGATGGGGATCCTAGCAAGAACATCCTGGTCCCTGATGGCTTTGATTGTGAGCTTTATAACAGGAATGATGTGAATCGGGTTCTAGGTCCTAAATCTAGTTGTATCTCCTTCAAGGATTCTGCTTGTCGTTGCTTTGGTTTCTTGGTTTCCAAGAAGAAGTATATCTTCACCATCGATGATGATTGCTTTGTAAGGGTTTTTTTTTTTTCATTTTAGAGTCTAAGGAGTGAGATTTTTTATGACAAGTCAACTTGGAGTGGGATCAAGAGGGCCCCGCATTGAAATTGATATGCTATTTGTTTTTGTTTTTACTTTTTAAACTGTGTTGGTATATATTTTAAAAGTTATTGGTTTACTTTTTTTTAGTGTTTTTTTTATTAATATTAATATATATATATATATATTATTTTAATATATTTTTAATTAAAAAATACTTTTCAGAATTTGCTTTGGTTTTGTTATCTTTTTATTTATTTTTATTTTTTTAAGAAAATCTTGCTGCTTTGATTGAAGGTCGGTAAGGATCCAAGTGGGAAGGAGATCAATGCATTGGCTCAGCATATACAGAATTTGCTGACACCATCTACGCCATTTTTCTTCAACACTCTTTATGATCCGTTTAGAGAAGGTGTTGATTTTGTGAGAGGATACCCTTTTAGCCTGAGAGGAGGTGTGCCTACTGCTATCTCGCATGGACTTTGGCTAAACATTCCTGATTATGATGCCCCAACTCAGCTTGTCAAGCCTCTCGAACGTAACACCAGGTTAACTCTGCACCAATAGGATATTGGACACTGCTTCTTGGTCTTGGCTGTGATTTGTCTTGCTTGTAAATTGAACTCAATCTTGTTTGCATTGTTTCATTTTTGTTCAAAATATCAAAAGAAGTGTACTTTGGGCTCAATGTTTGTCTAATTGTATTCTAAATTTAGCTCACACAGGTATGTGGATGCTGTTTTGACAATCCCAAAAGGCACCCTGTTCCCAATGTGTGGAATGAACCTTGCTTTTGACAGGGAATTGATTGGCCCTGCAATGTACTTTGGTCTCATGGGTGACGGCCAACCCATTGGGAGATATGATGATATGTGGGCTGGCTGGTGTGCCAAGGTAATATCTCGATCACTTTTCATCTGTTTTGCTACCAATTTGCCTATAGGATTTAACGGTGAAAAAAATACTCCTGGCTGACAGCGTTCTGTTAATGACTTATCGACTGCATGAGACATGAGTAGACTATTTTGATTGCCATGAAAATGCAACTGGTGCTTCGTTTAGTTTCTGTAGATCTTGATGTTTAAATCTACGTTAATGGCTTAAGGGCTAAAAGTAATCGTACAAAGTTGCGAACTTCTTCTATGAGCTTGTAATGGATTACTTCTGCCTGGATTGGAATCAGAATTTGACCGCCATTTCTTGTGCTAATTCTCATTTGATTGATAAAAGCAGAAGCAAGTCTGTCTTGCTTTTGCCGTGGCTGCTGTTTAGAAAGCGTGGAAAATAGAGAATAAGAATAAAGAAAGAGAAGCTTTTGAATGTAGAGATTCCAAATTAGTTAATGTCATTGTTTTCTTATGATATTTATATATTAAATAAGTACGATGATGACAACATCTTATTATTATTTTAGAAAAAATTATAATAGCCTTGGAAAAGAGATATATTTAAAAAATTAATTTATTTTGTGTATTATTTATAAGAAAATATTTTTTAATTTTTAATTCATTTCCAAGAAAATACATAGAGAATAAATAAATAATTTTTAAAATAAAAAGGTATTAATAATTAATTAGTTTTATTATATATATATAAAAAATAATTGATTTTGGATTATATGTGTGAACGTAACACTTTGATTTATGTTTTGAAATTAGGTGGTAATTATGAATAGGTTTTTGTGATATTTAGAATTGTGTGTTTTTTTAATTAATTATTTTTTATAATATTTTATCTTTTTAATGGAACAATAAAAAACTACCGAATGTGTTGGTGCGCGTCAACCACCACATTATATTTATGAATTTGTTGCAAGTCATGAAAACTGTAGTTCTTGTAGGATGAAATTTATACATGATAGAATTGTAAATAATTTAATGGAATAATAAAAATATTTTATATAAAGTATTATTTATTTCATGATGTAATAGCTGTAGTTAAATGTATAATATTTCAATTAAAAACTATTAATATTAATATATATGTTTTTTAGTTATTTTATAACCTCAATTTAAAAAGCATTCTTAACCAAACACATTATATTATTTTTTGTTCAATCTCAATTTTAACCAAACATATATTTTTCTAAACCAACCTCAATTAAAAATACTTTTTATAAAATATATTTTTTCAAACCACAACCACAGCAGTTACCACAATACCAAACATACTAGAAGAGACGGAGACGCACGGTGGAATACAGTGGGTATTTTTTTATCTTCTTGATGCTCCGAATGATAGGCATACACAGACCCCTTTCAATGTGTGTGGATTTCAGGTAATCTGTGATCATCTGAGTCTCGGGGTGAAGACAGGACTGCCATACATCTGGCATAGCAAGGCGAGCAATCCATTCGTGAATTTGAAGAAGGAATACAAAGGCATATACTGGCAGGAAGACATCATCCCATTCTTCCAATCTGTTGTCCTTCCCAAAGAGTGCACGACCGTGCAGCAATGCTACCTTGAGCTTTCCAAATTGGTCAAGGAAAAGCTTAGCCCTGTTGATCCTTACTTCAATAAACTTGGTGATGCCATGGTTACTTGGATTGAAGCCTGGGACTTGCTCAACTCACCTGCACAAGAAGCTGCAGCTCCGGTCGATGGCGTTAAGAAAAACTGAGCTCTCTTTAGCCTTCAAAGACCGCTTTTCATTTCTTTCACTGTTCTAGTTGTATGTGATTTCCTTTACCCTGTTCCATTTTGCCCTGCTTACTTGGTGTCGCGCTTTGGATCTCTATGATCTAGAACAGAGCATCAACCATTAATAATTTAGTTCAGGCAGGCTATATACAATCTCGTTCTAAGAACCCATAACATAAAAAGAAAAAAAAACATATGCTTTATTTAATATGGAAAACTTCGAAATGACTTCCATTGCAGAGCTTTTAAGCTTTATAGTACCACTAAATTGATCTAAAAGCATTTTAACAAAAATTACACGAGTTTTAACAGGGCGATGGTGAGGGAACAGAAGTTTCAAGTGTCAGTACGTGTTTTCCTTGTTGTGCAGTAGATAGTAGTATAACTGTTTCAAGATACATATCATCAGAGCAAGCAACAGGGAAATATATATTCGGTTTGCAAAGACACTTGAATGGCAAGCATCACTCTATCAACATAGAACCCAAAAATCTACATCCAACCCCCTCTGATTTACTCTGCAATTAATTGTTTTTGAGAGAAAAGAAAGATGAGTACTTTTTTATTTGAAATTACTGTAGCGAACTAAAGAGTCTCCCATCTAATTTGTTTTTGTCTATTTTTTAAAATTTAAATTCTGATTGAAATTTAAATCAATACCCTCAAAAGAAAAAAAATTTAATATAGAAATTGATTTAATCTCTGAAGTGGAATTCAATTTCAAAAGTTTTAAACAGCTTATTAGTGTTTGATAGTGTAGAAACTTATAAGAGTGTAGAAACTTCTGTATTTCATTTAAAAAAACATTAAATTAATGTTTTTAAATGATTTTGATATATTAATGTTTAATATAAAGAAAAATCTAAAAAAATTATTTAAAAATATTTTTATATAAAAAATACTTTTTAAAAATCACACCAGATCATAATAGCAGAGAAACAGTAAATGATGTAAGCGATGATTCAAATCTACCTGTCAATAGTGTCATTATCATGTCATTTTGGACAGGAATTTTAAGATGGCATTGGTTTATTATATCGGGTTTGATGATCCATTTAGTGAACCAAAAATATATGTTAGCTTGTTTGAATCGTGTATGACAATTTCAATGAGTTGGTTTAATAGTCAAGGAGGTATGCTTCCTCCATAATGTATTTTTTAAATCGGTTATAATGGAAATTTATCTTCAATGTTAAAAACTCATGCTAAACTTGGGTCGATTTGATAAATAGACCCGAGAAACTTGAATCTGTTCAAATTTTTAATTAAATCAAATATAATATTAAATTTTTAAAAAAAATTCAGTTAAATTTGGCCTGATTAACATAAAAAAAAATTTATTTTAATGAAAATGGTTTACCTAGTGACCTGTAAATCAATCAAGTTACCTGGAAAATATTCGTGATCAATTACCGACTTGAATTTGAGAACTATAATAAAACGATTTTATTATCATAGAATAAAAAAAAAAATTCAAGAATGAGTCATATGTTGGAAATTTTAGTCCTTTTACGTGGGAGATCGACTGCAAATGTCAAAATTTTTGAAACCTCAGATAAAGTATAAGTTTGGTGTTTGAAAATATAATTATGATTATTTTTTAAAGTATTTTTTATTTGAAAAATATTAAAATAATATTTTTTTATTTTTAAAAAATTATTTTTGATATTAGCGTATCAAAATATTTGAAAATATTAAAAAAATATTAATTTAAAATAAAAAAATAAATTTTTTTAAAATATTTTTAAAAAGTACAAGTTATGGGTGTTTAGGAATATGGTTGTGATTATTTTTTAAAATATTTTTTATTTAAAAAAGTATTAAAAAATATTTTTAATATTGGTATATCAAAATAATCTAAATATATTAAAAAATATTAATTAAAAATTAAAAAAAATTAATTTTTTTTTAAAATATTTTTAAAACACAGTTAAAAAGAGGTTAGGTGTCTCGACCATGCTTTTATTCACTGTGAACTGATGGTGGCGGCCCTAGAGGCCCTATGATTTGTAGGGTGCTGATGTGGCGTCAGTGTCCTATCCTTATCAGACGGTATTCCAAATTGCAGATAATTCCATTGTTGTGTGCTGCCTAACTTCCATGATGGCCGGCATCATCAAGGTGGTGTCTACTAATAAGCACTAGGAGGATTTTATGCTCCTTAATTTTTCAAAGTTAATGCTATGTTAATTCCATATGGGCGCATGCAATAACTTGAGAATTGCGTGTGAAGGTATATATATATATATAAACAAAAATACAAAAATCCTACAATTTAAGCTATACCTGAATCGCTAGATTTTTATTATTATTATTTAAGTGTGTTTGAAATTAAGATTAAACTTGTTTTTTTATTAAAATTTAAATTTTTTTGCTTCAAATTATTTTTTAGTGTTTTTAAATCGTTTTGATGTATTGATATCAAAATTAATTTTAAAAAATAAAAAATATATATTATTTTGATGTATTTCCAAGTAAAAAACATTTTAAAAAATAATTTTTATCACACTCTTAAATACCCTATTAGTCTAGGCTTGAATGGCTAGACTTGTTCATCGTTAGAGCCAAACCCGAACGCCTAGCCATTATGGTCTTGCAGGCCAGAATTATATTACATCACTCTCATCCTCAAATAGGCTGTCCATCTTGTCTTTTAGACTTTAATGTAGTACCTTTATCAAGCACGAATCTCAATATATTTTCTAGTTTTGAGATATCAGAATGACATCGTGTACCACCCACTGATATTTACTAATTTTTCTTTGCAGAGTAGAGATATCTCCTTTCTTGCTAATAGTTATTTCCTACCCACAAAAGGCACTACAAACAATAACGAGCATCCTCTATATCAAATTATCAATAGTACAATAATCAATAACTCTATACTTCACGCATCACATAAAACTTGCAATTCCATTAAATATGAGGTACATGCAACACCACACTTCACGAGGTAAATTTATGTGACTAAGATCTATAATACCTCATGTCATCGAGTAAACATTCAAGCGATGCAAGTTCATTTAAGAACTTCATACTAATTCATTCAATCACACTCCACTAGCAATTTTCTTTTTATTTTTCTTTTTTGTTCATTATTTCTCATCCTATATTTATTAAGTGCTACAAAATCTTTTATTTTCAGAGAGCACTTGTTTTGCATAAACAACCAAGTTTAGAGACAAAGCCAATATTTAAGCTCATACATCTCAACCCAATATGCAGTCATAGAAAACCAATCCAATCCTAAAGTTTTTAGGACTTCATTAATGTATGATTGTAGTTTTTCTTAATGTTGTAATTTATTCTTGAATCCACTAAGAAGCTAGAAGTCTTAAGAAATCCCTCTTATATTAACAACTTACATTTTAGAGCACATGTGTAAGATGAAAATGGATTCTTAAATACCTTTTTAAACTACTCTATGCCTTCCAAACATGTGAATTTGAGAGGGAGGACTAGACCTAGTTAGCTAAAGCTAATTAAGCTGGATTTATAATGTGTAGTAGATTTATGTTAAAATGACATCTTTCTTTATCCTTATATAATCCATGATATGGAATATCATTATCACTCATCACTCATTTCAATTTAAATGAACTAATGCTGCCATGTTAATTGAAGATGGGTTGCAAATAACAAACTTAGTGAAGTTTACTATTTTCCAACTAAAATCTCAAGCTAAAACATCAATTCAACTAGATGTTGCAACCTTAATTTGTTTGTGTGGAATGCAAATACTCAACTATTTTCAAATAATTAAGTGCCCCATTGTGGTAACTTCTACTTTTTAAAAGTCATTTCTAAATTGTTTTTCGATAATTTTGATGTGTTCATCTTAAAAAAAAAAAAACACATCATTTTGATATAAATACTTGTAAAGAATACCATGCATCACATTATCAAACACACACTAAGTGTACACACACAAATACACGTGTATGCATATGAAACTCATAAGATAATGTTTAGTTTTGAGACAAAATATATGAAGATAGTTGGGACAAAAAGGGACATGTCTTCTCTAATCTTTTTTGTATTTTTAAAGACAAAAATTCACTCCAAAATTATCTTAGAAATATATTTATTTTTATAGTTATATCTTTATCTATATATTTGTTTCTTCAACCAAATACGTTTATGTCCTTTCTGTATTTGTTCCTCCTATTATGTGACATTAACCACATATAACCTAATTGATGTTATGAGTAGTTGAGATCTATGAGGATAATTTCATCTTTTTACTTTTGTTTTACATAATAAAACTTTGTTGCCTTTATAATTAAAAAAAAATATAAACATTTTATTAAAGGGCTTTTCAATATTTTCTATTTTCTTCACACAATAAAATAACATAAATACCTTTAAAAGTGAAAAAAAATATTGAACTTGAATAGTGGGTTTTTTTGTCTTTTCATATTTTTAGCATAGTGAAATAACATATTTAACCTTAAAATAAAAAAATTTAAAACGAGTTTGAAAGGGCATTTTCATCTTTATAATATAGTTTTTTTTTGTAATATTTAAGATGTCCTTTATAATATCCCATATCGACGGATGAGGATTTGATAGCTGACCTTATTAGTAGTGTTGGTTGCTAACTTGTGAGACGTGTTTAAAACCCTGAGGTAGACCTGGGTGGAAGCCCTGGGAATGGGTGGACTGGGAGGCCTAAATGGGACAATATCTGACAGGATTAGTGTGTTGCGCTACTCTGAATGACACGTTTTGGGGCCATGCGTGGTCGCCAAGAACAAATCCGTAAGGCCTGTGGGCTAAAACGAACAATATTTGACAGGTTGGACCGGGCTGTTACACCCTTAAAGGTTGTTTAATAATTTAATATATTAAAATATTAATGAGTGCGTAGCATGCATCGATGCATGGGAGTTCCTCGTGGCTCTCTAGTGGCATGTGGAATTGCTGCACGTGGTAAAAAATGACAAATTATCATGTCATCCAAAGCGTCCAATAATGGCGTGGTTGATGAGGTGTCGTGTGTTGTTAGATTCATAGCAATTCAACGACGGTGGGGTTTTTTCTCCTCCCCCTCTTGGGCCTTGGAATTCGCATCGAACCTTAGAAATTTCAATTGTATCCTCCAGCTTGCATGTATTTTAGATTTGATACTTATTTTTTTTATTGCTATTTATTTCTTATTTTAATGCTTTTTGAAGTTTTTTTTTTTTTTTTTTTCAATTTCATCCTTGATCATTTTATTTCATTTCATTTTTATATCCAATTTGATTCTCTTTTTTTCATTGATATTTTTTCATCATTTTCTTCATTTTTTCAATTTAATCCCTAATTATTATTTTTTCATTTATTTTTGTACAAGATGTGATTCTTATTGTTTTGATTGCTATTTATTTTGGTTTTTAATTTCTTATGATTGAGAATTTTTCTTTGTTATTTTTTCATGTCTAACTTCTACAGGGTAATTCCAATCTCATTATCCATGTCACTGGTTTTAAAGATTAGCTCGGTTTAGTTCATCTTTTTTTTTCTTAAGTTCTTTTTTAAAATTGATTATTTTTTTTTTTAATTTCATGAGTAAACATTGAGTTATTAGGCCTTGAGTTTCATGAATTGTCTTGCTTTTTTTTTTATGAGGTTATCTCAATCTCATATCTTGGGTTGCAGGTAGTCGAGTTAACCTAGGATGACTTAGGTTTTTTTTTCAACTTTTATTTATATTTTTTTTAATTTTATCATTTGACATTAAATTATTAGTCATTAAGCTTTGTGATTTTTTTCCACTTTCTTTTACGTGGAGTTATCTTGGGTATGGGTTAGTCAAGTTAAAATGTATTGGCCCAAGTTTTTTGTTTCATCGTTTTTTTATTGATTTAACTTTGATTTTTTTTAGGTTTTTTTTATAAAATAAATAATTTTTTAATCCTGATATCATATCGTATTTGATGAGGTAGTAGAGTTAACTCAGGTTAACTCAGATTTTTTCTTCAATATTTTTTTATTTAATTTTTTTTATTTTTTTAATTCTTTAATATTAGATTATTGAGTCTCAAACTTTGTGATTTTTTTTGTTTTTTTTAATAAAATTATTTTATTTTCATGTCATAAAACAATTTCGCATGTTAATCAAGTTAAATTGAATTGACTCAATCATTATTTCAATATATTTTTTTTATATTAAATTTTTTTTTACCCGACTCGCAATTTACCGCGGAACACTAGTCTAGTTATTTTCTCAAATAGGCGTTGGATTCCTAATTCTTATTCGGGAACGTTTGGGAACGCGGCTACGGCTGCGTTCCCAAAAAATTTAATTTTTTTTTTATTAAAATTTAATATGGTTTGTACGTTTTGGATCGTTTTGATGTGCTGATGTCAAAAATGATTTTTAAAAAATAAAAAAATATCATTGGCATATATTTTGATACGAAAAATTATTTAAAAAATACCCGCAACCATACTACCAAACACGCTCCAACTATTAAGAATAAGACTTCTCTTCGAGTTCTCGTAAATTCAAAAATTGGTGTGATTAGCGACTATCTTGTCAATTGGCGTGCCGTTTACGACTCATCTTTCCCTATATATGAAGGTTGCATACATTAATAATTGATAATATATTCTTCTGTACCAAGTGAAAATGGACGTTGCCTAGTAGCCGCCCACCTTTCCCTTGTAGCCTGTAGGGTCTTGCCTTTGTATTTGCCGATCAGCCACTCATAAATCAACTTTAGCTTCTTATATATTTTTTCTTCTTGAAGGGGTATAGATTCATGTTAGCAGCAGCAGCAGCAGCAGCAGCTCAGGTCTTGTTTACACATACCGTTCATGCAGATGGAGAAGTATCAGATCTTCCTCCCTGTCTCTGACCCATCGAGTCCTTCAGGTTCACCTTCATCACTAAACATGGCAAATCCTTTAATCTATTTTCATGGTGAAAATGAAAATGGGGTCAGGCCAGAAAGTAGAACTCAACATTCGGATGCGAAACACAGTGATCCTCAGACTAGTAGAGTCTCTAGCAATTCTGAGATTAAGGTGAAACCAGGAGTGAGGGGAGGGGATAATAATGAGTTCAGAAAGCATAAATATGCATTTCAAACTAGAAGCCAGGTTGACATACTTGATGATGGGTATAGATGGAGGAAATACGGGCAAAAGACTGTTAAGAACAGTAAGTTCCCAAGGTTAGTATCATTTTAGTCAGTTAAAGATTTATTGATTCTTCTGTGGGATGATTGATAAAACACTCTCTCAACTCTTCTTGCCTGTCAATTTCAATCTGTGATTGATGCATGAACGCATATTTCACCTAACGACCTGCCTTATTAATTGTTGTGGTTGGAATTAACTCTATTGATTAGTGTTAATGTTTTCCATAAAGTTTCGAATGTTTTTTCATTGCTTTAACTCAAGCATTGTGATCGTTTTGGCTCAACATTATCCATGGAACACATAGAACAAAAATGACTCAATGCATTGAACACCAGGCCAGGATTGTGACATGTTCGTTGCTTATTGGAAAGTAATTAAATTAGTTGAGAACGTAAAACATAACCAAAATCATCATCTGATGGAAAGTTTTTTGTTGAATGTTAATCAATTTCTACTACAGAAGTTACTACAGGTGTACAAATAATGGGTGCAATGTCAAGAAGCAAGTCCAACGCAATTCTAAAGATGAAGAGATTGTTGTGACCACCTATGAAGGGATGCATACTCATCCAATTGAGAAGTGCACTGACAACATTGAGGACATACTGAGACAGATGCAAACTTACACTCCTTTCGAAATTATGCCAGGGCATTTTCTTTAATGTTTAGATTGCACATAGACTACTGTAATTCTGAATTGGGGGTGGAAAATATATCTTCCACAGCATAAAACATTGGAAGCTACTTTCTTTCTAGTTGTGGAATTCTGATGGTGCCAGGAGTGATTTCAGTTTCAAGCTTGCTAGAAACATTTTGCAGATCCACTATATGGAGGGTCTTATCCATACAATCTTTAACATTGTAGGAACTCCAGCTATTCTGATCCACAGTTCTCGGTCAAAAAGCAGAAGCATACTTGAATACGATCATAGGAACTCTTCAGGTTTTTATCAAACTTGTAAAATAAAATGGTTGGATAACCTCTTCCTATATATATAAAATTTGGGATTGGATTGGATTCATGTCGGTGCAGATTGAAAATACTCAACTATATCCTGATGTGTTTATTCATTAACATTATATATGAGCTCCAATGAAAGACTGGGGTTCGATATTCAGATCACCATTTGTTCTAGTTATGACATATACTACTACAAGTTCCTCTGTAGATCTCCAAGAAAGGTTGCATTTTTTTCCTTCAAAACCCTTAACTATCTATTTTATTGACTAAATATGTCATCACCAGTGGATAGTAATGAGTAAGTTCATATGCATTATTCATGATAGTAAGGTATGAGAATTTCCAGTTAGAAGACAGGTGCATTCGTACAAAATATTAAGGAAACATCAGTTAAATGGCCTCCTCAATTTTGGAACAACCTAGAAAGAAAACAAAGAGAAGATCATGTTGGGAATAGAATCACCTCATTTCCAACCCCATGACCACCAAAGCTTCTCTTTGAGACGATCCCGATCGCACAAACAATGAAAGCTATTATAAGCCAACCCAAAGCAACCATCCGGTTTGTCCCATATCTTTCTTGATCAGTAATCAAAACTGTATTTTCTTCTTGAACACTTGACACCGCCACCTTTTCTCCCTCTTTTTCTGCCGATTCTCTCTCAACACAACCATCACATATATAAGAGGAAGAGGAAGAGGAAGAGGAGGAGGAGGAAGATGATGAATAAGAACAATGATGAGCAAATGGAGACAACCCTTCTTTGCTTGCTTCAACATTTTCATTTTCATCATCAGAATCATAAGAGAATACTGATCGAATCTCACTCTCCTGAGCTAAACCGTCCATATTATTACATATCATCTCCTCTATCCCTCCAAAACCCATCTCACTCACACTACTCCCCATTGCCCCTAAAAGCCTCCTTCCCTTCAACCCGGCACTCTCAATGCCTGCCCTTCTCTCTTTCAAAATTTCATCAACTGCCAAGTCATTGTTCCTAACCTTCCATGCACCACCTCCTCCCTCTGGCGGAGACCTCCCATGCTGAAGTGATGACATAAGGTCTCTTGGAGAGTTGTATAGGAGTTTATGGGCTTTAACCATGAGTTTTGAGTCTGTTGATGCTCTACGAAGGGTTCTTGTTTTTGATTGTTTTATCAAGTCCCATTCTTGTTCCAAATGCATCAACTGTAGGTACAATTTATCAATGATTTCTTTTCCTTCTTTACCTGGTCTTTCAATGGTGGGGTCTGTTTCTTTTTCGCACTCCACCATGGCTTGGAGTATTTTGTGGTGTTTTCTGAATCAACAACGAGGTTAAGTTAGTGGATTTTGATTTAAACGTGATTTACTGGATCAGATTATAGAGGGATAAGAACCACCCACGTTCTGACTCATAATTTTTGAATTTTGATTTTGGAGCTAAACAGGTTGACGTATCTTACTTGAGATGATCATTACTATTAATCTAGATAATTCAAATAATGGAATTGTTGGTGACCGTTTTCCCCACTACGCCATGAGATTCGTTGTGCAATTAATAATTTTTTACAGGAAGGCATAATCACTAACGTCATCCAAATAAATTAAATATTTCTGATTTCGCTTTTGGCCCCTTTAATTTGCTTCCTATTTTAGTATAAAGTTTTGTCAATACTATGACCTCTATGGTTCTGATACCATGCATATGATAAAACTAAATTTATTAATTACCCTCCCTTTGCCGTGGGCTAAGCAAATTCATTTTGATGTACAAAAATATTAGGATAAAAAAATTCAAGTCTTGATTTAAGTGATAATTTAAATAATATAAAAAAATGCAACAATAATAAATAACTAACAAAGAAAATAACAAAGAGAAAAAATAAAAAAAACCTAAACCCATTTAGATTATCAAAGAATCTAATGTAAACCTAATAAAAAGCAAACCATAAAAAATAACAAAGCAAAACTAAAAATAAGTTTAAAAAAACAAAACAAAACAAACCCAAATGAAATTTTTAAATTTGGTTTAATCTCTAAAACTTGTAACTTGTTAAATCTTATACCCAATTTCATTCAAGAACCTACATTCTCGAATAATCTAATTTTGAACGATAAAATCGTTGAAAAATATAAATAAATTAAAATTATAAAATAAAAAAATAATAGAATAAAATAAGGATAAAATTAAGAAAAAAAACCCTAATAAAGTAAGAATTGAATATTAAAAGGAAAAAAAAAACTTTAAAAGGTTGACGTATCTTACTTGAGATGACCATTACTATTAATCTAGATAATTCAATAATAGAATTGTTGGTGACCGTTTTCCGCCCTACGCCATGAGATTCGTTGTGCAATTAATAATGTTTTATAGGAAGGCATAATCACTAACGTCATCCAAATAAATTAAATATTCCTAACTTCGCTTTTGGCCCCTTTTGCTTACTATTTTAGTATAAAGTTTTGTCACTACTATGACCTCTATCGTTCTGATACCATGCATATGATCGCTTCGCCGGTGGCTAAGTAAATTCATTTTGATGTAAAAAAATATTATAATAAAAAATTCAAATCCTGGTACAAGTAATAATTTAAATAATATAAAAAAAATATCATAATAATAAATTAGCTAACAAAAAAAATAACAAAAAAAGATAAAAAAAAAAAAAACAAACTTGAGCTAATTTGAATTATCAAACAATCTAATGTTAACATAATAGAAGGTAAACTACAAAAAATTAAAAAGCAAAACTAAAAAAAAAAATCAACTTTAAAAAATAAATAAAACAAACCCAAGTGAATTTTCTAAACTTAATCTAATCTCTAAAACTTGTAACTCGTTAAATCCTAGACGTAGCTTCAAATCAAGAAGTTTAACTTTCAAACAATCTAATTTTGAATGATGAAATCGTTGAAAAATATAAATAAAAAAACTTGCAAAAGCAAAAAAAATAGTAGAAAAAAGAATGAGGATGAAATTTGAGAGGAAAAAACCTAAGGATGATGAAATTTGAACGAAAAAAAAAACTTTAAAAACGATTTCAAACAAAAATAATAGCAATTAAAAGAATGATGACAAATTTTGAAAGATTAAAAATTCATAAAGGGTGAAATTAAACAATATTTTTAATTTGATAGATTATTTATAAATTAAAAAATGGTAGGGATATTGAAAAAAAAATATAAAGGGCTAACCTAATAGAATCAAACTGTAAAAAATAAATAAAAAACACCAAAAAAAAAGAAGAAAATATCAGCTTAAAAAGATGGGGTGGGAACTAAGTAAACCCGAGTGAACCTCCTATACTTGATCTAACCTCTAAAACCAACAGCTTGTGAAATAATGGACTTGAGTTCAATAAAAAAGTTTAACTCTCAACAAATTTAATTTTGAAAGATGAGATCATGAAAATTATACTAAAAGAACTTGCAAAACAAAAAATACATATTAAAAAATGATCCCAAACAAAATAAATAGCAATTAAAAAAATAAAGACTCAAATTTAAAAGATAAAAAAATCACAGAGGTAAGATTGAAAAACATTTGTAATTTAATAGATTATTTATAGATTAAAAAATGGTAGGAAGTAAAATTAAAAAATATTTGTAATTTGATAGATTATTTATAGATTAAAAAAAGCAGTGGTGAAATTGAAAAACATTTGTAATTTTATAAATTATCTATATATTTAAAAATGATAGGGGTGAAAAAAAAATATTGTAACTTGATAGATTATTTCTAGATTAAAAAATAACAGGGGTGAAATTGAAAAACATTTATAATTTTATAGCTTATTTAAAAAAAAAAACAGATAGTACCAAATGTGAAGAAAAAATAAAGTGAGGGGTTGCACTAAAATTTTGCATGAGTGGCATAAATTTTGAGGTGGAGAGAGAAGAAGAAGAGGGGAAAAAATGGTCTCTTACACCAAACCAGCGGCGCTTTTGATACACGCGTCACACCACCATATAAAGAGCGTTGAGATCTTCTAAACACTGTCCTAGAAGGACATGGTGGTTGGACAACCTAGCATGTGCCGCCTAAATGGCACAGGGATTGCCCACAAGCTGGCACGTGCGTTGCATACGCCAACAAGTTTTTCTTTTCTATATAATATTTAATATAGGACAATTACAATAATATCTTTTAGCAACCTCAAAACAAAACCAATCTAAAGTAACCAAAATATTTTTATTAAAGAGTTATTTTTTTTATTAAAAGGGTATCAAAATAATTTCACTATTTTAAAAAAAATAAAAGGACAAAAACACCTTTAAGGCAAAAGCATAGGAGTTTATTATTCCATGGCTAATGTAGTAATTTAACTATGTATACAAAAAGGAAATAACGAATATAACCCCATATGTTAAAGCAATTGTGTCTTTTGTTTGCAAAGGAAGAATCATAATTATATTATTATAATTAATAGTAATCTGTGTCTTGATGCTCAGTAACTTCAGTAAGGGATTTAGTTTTTTTATCTAATGTGGTTAAATCTGAGTACCGAAATAAATGTCTCGTTAGAAAATATAATAAATGTGCTTAGATAAATTGGTGTAAATTCACCCTACCCAAAATGTTTTTCTTTACTTATCCTCAATTTTCACTTTCTATGCCTGATCAAATTTTGAAAACTTGTTAATAAAAGAAATAATTTAATGAAAGAGGATCAAAGGATAAAATAAAAAGAAATCTCATAACTAATCTTAAATTTGCTTAAAAATAATTTAAAATCACCTGTTATTGCAGGCTCAATTACATTAGAAAGTTGCCTTAAAAAAGACAAGGAGAGAGAAAGTCATGAGTTTAGTGAGTTAACTCAGGTTCACTTGGGTTTATCAAATATGTTGTCGTCTTAATTTTTTTAAAAAAGAAAAAGATGTAATCTTAAGATTTTTTTTTAAAAAAGTTAAACCACTTTTTACTAGTTGTTCAGGTTGTATTTGAACATGTATGACTGGCCTTCTTCATTTTTTTGTTATTTTATTTTTATCTTTAAACCTGTCAAGTCGACTGAAGCATGTCAAGACAACTTCTACATGACTTAATTTAAAATTTAAACTAAGCAAGTAGTTGAGTCAATTTTCAAATTTAACTCTCTTGCCACATTTTATAACAACTAGATAGAGGTTGTACTACGCCGTGAAGTAGTTTATATTTTTTCTAACATAGAAAAAGAATACTAAGGTGACAAAAACATTTCTAAAAGCCAAAAAAATATGAGATTCGGGTCATTGGCTTAATTGTATTTAATAAGATCGGATAATTTAAATAATACAAATAAAAAAAATAGAACAATAATAAATAAAATGACAAAAAAATTGACAATTTAAAAAAAGTTAAAAAAAATCTAACTCGAGCTCATTCAGGTTAGCATGTCAAATCTATGACTTGTTCAAGAAACCAGGGTAACCCCTTCAAAAGCATACCAAATAAAATTATGAAGCTCGGTTCAAATAACATAATATTGAATGACAAAAAAAAATTAATAAAAAAAGCAACGAATAAAAAGACCTGAGTCAACTTGGGTTAACCCGTGAACCTTGTGACCATGAGCATATGATTAGAATAACTCTATAGAAAGGAAATAATAATAATAAAAAAAACATGATGATCAATTCCCAATAAATAAAATGTTGAGGATGAAATTTAAAATAAAATAAAAAAGGACAAAAAACCGAGGTTAACCTATATTAACTTTCAAAATCTGTAATCTCGGTCATGAGCATGAGATTATAAAAAATTAATAATAATAATAATTAAAAAAATGAAGATTAAATTTAATATAAAAATAATTTGAAATAAAATATTAAAGGATGCAATTGAAAACAAAATTCAATTAGAAAAAGAATAAAAAAAACAATTAAAAGAATAATGATGAAATTTGATATAAAAAATTAAAAATTAAATGAAACCAAATAATAAGGGCGAGATTGAAGAAAAATAATCAATAAAAAATAAAAAAATATAAGGTAAATTGAATATTTAAAACAAAATAAATAATTTTGATAAGAAAAAGATAAAAAAAAGAGGGGAGAAGACAAAAGTCCACTGCAGCCCAACCAGAGGCAGCTGAATCATAACTAGAATCAAAATATGTCGTGTTTAGCAATTCGATACCACTAATAATTGCTTTGGGGGGAAAGAATGGAAAGGTTAAGCTGTCCAGAGGTCCAATCGATTACAAGCAACCATTTTTTGGCTATAAAATCAAACTCAGACCTTGGCTACTGCATTAGAAGTCTAAGACACCATTTCATATAGCTTCTGCAGTATGCCTAACCACATAGATAGAACTATTTTGTGATTTTTACAGTGATCACATATATAATTGCATTTTAAATTTTAATTTTATAAAAACTAAAATAACTTCCTTTTTATGCATAAAGATCTATTTTTCATTCATAAAAAACCTACTTTCATTTATTTTGAATTTAAAAATTTATTTCGAAACAGTATTAACAAACACAACTAAAAATGTTTTTTTTTAAAACCACAACTACGAAAACTAACTCAACCTCAATGTCAAACAAGCTAATACAGCACTACTGCTGCTGCCATAGATTGGTTCATATTCGAGCATGAACAGCTAGAAGTCGAATATGGTGAAAAGACCACCTGCAAATCATTATCAACAGTGTATAGTAAAAAAAAAAAAAAACACAGACAAATCAATAAACAAGCTCCAGTTTTCTAGGGCTACAGAATTAGTTTAGTTTATACAGGGAAAGAAAAACACTAGTGCTGACTATGAAATCTCCTACATGGTAGTTAAGAGTATTGAATGCCCATTATCGCATCCAGCATATAATTTTAGTTCATAAAGCTTCTCTGAACATGATCAGCTTTCCAGGTTAGGGTTTGATATGTCCTCTATCATGCCTTTCCCATCCGTAGCATCAAAGAAGAAGAAATTCTTGACGGGATCCCCTTTGCTTGATATTGCTTTGATTACCTCCTAAAGTATTTAATGCCACACATTAAACCAGGTAATCGAACATTTAAAAAGAACACCAGCCCATAAATAGATTAGAAATTCACCTGTCCAAGAGTTCCTCCAATAATGGCACAAACTGGAGGGAACTCTTTTGCACCCATAACCAATCTTTCAAGGAGGGTATCCGGAACGTGAGATTCATTTACTGACTGAAAAGGATTGCGATAGCAAGATTTAGAAGCTGATTCCTATTTTCAAATAAGTAAACACAATTAACTGATTCCTAAAGGCGTACCTGTGCCTCACAAAGTTCCTTTTTCAGCTTTAGAACAGCAGGAAGGTCCTCGATACAAATTTCTCCTGGCTTGCGTCCTTCAGCCTCTTCAAACCTTTCAATCACTACAAAAGGTGAATAAAACAGGTCATCTCTTCTACAGATGTTGACAGTTTAAAACAACTGCTCATAAATGTATTTAAAACCCAACTCATCAAGTACGAAGGAAACAGAACTTCAGTTTTTTCATCACAATATGGACGAAACGCTCATTAGATTTCCCAATTCCAGAAAAGAGAAATCAGTAATCATGCACTTTAGAATGAAGATGCATGAATTAGGTGGTAATTAAGAATCAACTCAGCCTTGTAACACAAGCACAGAAAGGTCCATCACGTATTCCTCAATCTTATATCAGGCAATGTGTGCGTGTGGAGTTGTGAACAGTTTAACAGTACACTACATTCACCACGAGTTTGGACCACCTTTTTTATTTTCAATCTTTTCCTTCTAAACAAAAAGAACTGAATATTTAACCAGACCTCTCATAGCGAAATAAAGCTTTGAGACTTTTCGGGGAAGTGATCTCCAAGGCACTGAAATAGCTTCCTGCAATGAATGGATCAATTGCACAGTTTGTCAGTAAAATGGGCACCCAAGTTCATATATAATTTTATTGTTTCTGTCAATCAAAATCAGCCGAGACTTTGATTTCAAACTTATGCTAATTAAACATAAGTTAGGTAGCCATCCTAAATGAATGCCACAAAGCTATTTCCTTAGTTACATCATATATTAGTCCAAGCAGATTCCTATAGTTCGTAACTTGGTTCATTCCCTGAAGGTGTTGCCTAACCAGCATACATTTGCAGATAGAGTGGATCAGTTTGCTACTACTCTCGCCAATTCTCAGGTAAGACTACAGACCAGCCTATATGGCCCACTTAATTTAATACATGCCATCCCTTAAGAAAAACAATAATGTTAAAAAAAGTTCATGTTTGCCAGGAAGTTAAAATTTTTACCACATTTCTAGAGTTCTTGATCGAATGTACATTAATGCACTTGTCAGGCATTATGAAGGAACGAGGTTGGATCAGACATTTGGCTATATTTACAAGGCTATTGAAATGAACTCAAATTAATGGGGGAAGAACTTCGTGAACTTAGCAATACCTGAAAACTTGGATATTGCAGTTCACATTCAGTAGCTCCATCTGTCTTTTTCTGTCAATAACAAGAAACAGAAAAAAACCCAGTGCCTCCGATCAACAAAAGCATGGTATTTGAGGATGATTAAAAAGATCAACAATTTGGCATCTCATGTGAGTTGCAACTACATACTATAAATGTCAAAAAGGTTAGTGCTCAGTTCTCCATCCACTTTTTATCACCAAGGCTTTCGTGATCAAGGTAGATGGAAATGTCAATATGCACTCTGATCAACATAGTGCAATTATAGTATAATTACATGTTAAGTGGTATCATCATCCTTATAACAGCACATCAAACATACATAGAGAGCATGACATCAACAGATGAAATCATGCATTAGGATGAGCTAAAACAAGAAATAAACAATCCACCACTCAGAACAAAACTGATTCAAGCTTTGGTAGTGTAATTTTTGAACTTTCCATCCAGGACAATGTTTTTAGTAGAAAAAAGAAAACTTTTGGACCCAATATTTTGAGTCATAACAGGAATCCATGAAAGAAGAATGCCTGTGAAAATGTAAGTAGAAAAGATGTTACCTTTGCATAATTGTACTTCTGCAAATCAACAAAGATCTCACCACAACAATCTCTACAGTCAACTGCATAAAAAGATACACGCTTTGATAACTTCCGGCACTTTTCATTGATTAATTTCTGCATTAAGAGTGTAAAATAAATACTGCATTAAATTACAGAGAAGAAAAAAATCCTACCAGAAAGCAGAATTATCTACACAAATTAATCAACAACAAACAATTGTCCAGTACTTTGGTGGCTAGCGAGCAGCAACTGATAACTACAACATCAAACTTATCAAAGAATTCCGCACCCAAGCTTGCCAAATCACCTGCAATTTCAATATTCCATTGGATAATTTCAAATTAGCTGCACATATACAAAATTCTTGTGATTAATAAAATTAGCAAACACAACCAATTCCAATCCCTAAATTAATAGATTCAGCACCAAAATTAAACATTATCAGTCATAAGAAAAAAAAAATGGGATAGACAAACAAAACCTTTTTCAACCGAAACACGAACCATGGGGTTAAATTCTCTCAAAGAATCACAGCAAAGCTCAGCAAGGGTTTTCCCAATGCAAACACTTTCATCAGGGGGTATCAAAAAATTAGCAGACAACGCTTCTTCAGACACAGCCCTGTCATCCACTAGTGTCAGACTTCCAACTCCAGCCAAAACAATGTTCTTGCAAAACTAACCACATAAAAAAAACACAAAGTCCCACCTTATCAACATAAAAAAGAACACATTTTTGGTGAGTTTTAAGGTTGTAGTAGCAAATACCTCAGCAATAATGCCCTTCATTCCATAAACCAATATGTGGGATTTGCTTAGTCTAAAAAAAAAAATTAAAAAACACACAAAAAAAAAGGTTACTTAAAAGAGCGAGTTCTAAATCAAATTAAGAACTGAAACTTGAAGGGTTTTTACCTTCGTTGAGCATCAGCACCCCAAACCCTAATTTGGCGATCATACAAAGCAGTTTCTTGCTCTGTCAACTCCTCTCCGTTCATGTTCAAGTTTAGCCTAATTAACCAAACAAAATTCTACTTTGGACTAAACCCCTAAAAGGGTTTTATCTTGATATGAAAATAGAAATGATTCTTGACCCAAAAATTGACTGAAGAAAAAAAGAACAGAAAAGACACGACAAGGTTAACTTTAAAGTAGTGTTTTTGCAAGTTTTCAGAGGTTTAGCAGTTGGAGAGGATCAAGGAAGGAGTTGTTTGGGTCCAATCCAGTTGTTGATCCATATTTGGTGGTTTTGGGCTGTGGATATTTACACGGGCCACGTTTAGTAGCCTATGCACCCTTTGTTTCTTTTTTATCTTCGTAAGGTTGTGTGTAGATTGGTTAAAAGGGTTGATATTTAACCCTTTTTTACGCTGTTTGTGAGCTTTTTGTTTTTTCGAGGAGAACGAGTTTACGGGGGGGTTAGCTGTTAATATATAAGTAATTTGTTGATATTATAATAATTTTTGTGATTGTAATTTAAAAAAATAAGTTTTTTTAAAAATATTTTTAATTATAATTTTATAAAGTATATTTCAAAAAATATTTATTTGATTAAAAGTGTCATGAAATAAATTTTTACATATAAAATAAATAAAAAGCATATCGTTGTTAATGAAAATATATTATTTTAATCTTTATATAATTAAGATTTAAAATACAACCATAGTTGGGTTTGAGTTATTTGACATTATTCGAACTCGAATCCAAAATTATTAAATATGCCCAATTTCAAACTTGAAGGGTATAAATTTTAGATACCCAAACTCGACTTGACCATGTTTCAAATATCTATCATGTACACATATGCTAATTCCAACCCTCAAAATGGAATCAATATATATTTGATATTCCCCTAAAAGTGTTTCTTAAGGCTTTACTGTAGTTTTTTTTTTTCATTTACATGGTAACTAATCTGAAAAAAAAAAAAAATTATGGCTCCTCTCTTTGGATGGTGAATATAGAATGACAATTGTTGACGCATGGTTATCAGACCCGATTCAGGAGTTAACTAGGATAAGAAGTCGGGTCTCGGGTTACACGGGTTGATCTGGATCAACCAGGAAAAATAAAATAAAAAATTAAAATTTTAATATTTCATATGAAAAAATTAAGAAACAATCCATGTGAATATATATAGACTGTAAATGTTATAAATAATAAAGTTTAAAATATTATTTTAAAAAGTTTTTTATCCCACATTGAAAAGATATTATGTTAGTATGTTATCTTTTTAAGTTGAAGTATTTAAATTAAAAAAGATTTTTTATCTCATATAGAAAAAATACAATTTTTTTTTTATGAACATAGAGTATATAATTATATATACTAAAAGGCTTCAAATCCCACATTGAAAAAATAAAATTTTTTATTGTTCCATATAAAACTAGATGAATTATTGACAAACAATTCTAGACATATAGCTTTTTATTCTGGACGGTTGGATTAAAGATTAAATGTGAATTATTCCAAGAATATATTGTTCTCGGTGATGTGTGCTGTACTCCTTAGATCTAACCAAGGAAAAACATGGTGTATCCATTATTATTGTTGAGTAAAGGTAGAGTTCTGAAGCAGAGATCAGGTAAAAGCAGAAGTAAGTCTAGCTAGCAGGTTTGCCAATGTTGAGAGTTATCATTGTGTTTCTTGCATGGCACGTTCAAAGAAATTGTTGAAAGTTAAAGAGAGAGTAGAAAAAGAATTGAGATCAGAGAAGAAGAAATTTGATACCAATAATGAAGATCAAATCGCCATCATTGAAGATGTTCTTAACTCAATTGATAGTGGTGCTTCAAATCATGCTACATCTTGGAGGAAATTATTTGTTTCTTATACACTTGATGATTATGGTCATGTGAGGATACGAAATATGTTTTTTTAATTTAAATTATATACCATAAAATATTAGATAAAAAACAACACCGGTGTTTATGTAATGTAGGATTTGAAAAACAATAAAAGATTTATTCCAATTTAATATTATATTTGTGTGTGGATTTATTTTTTAAAAGCCTATTCATTTTTGTATTTCAAAAATATTTTTGAAAAAAAATGATTTTTTTATATTTTTAAATTGTTTTAATATAATAATATTAAAAATAAATTTTAAAAATTAAAAAATAAAATACTGTTTCAATATATTTTCAAATAAAATACAAAAACTACTATTATAAATATTTATATCTCCTCTTGCAATAACTATAGCTAAAACATTAGGTCAGCTTTATGGGCTGCCATCACCACTGAAGGCTTATCAGTCGAGGATCACTGATAGGATCTAGGGGCCTCACTACTACAATTGGTGGCATTTCCTCCTCACTTTTTTTCTACTTTGTTTCAGCAACTTTCAACTGTTTATATCGTACAAATTGAAGAGACGGGTCGCGATTAACATGCCTGCGAAACAGTGACTCTTGAAAAATCCACAGAAAACGCCTTCAATCCTGCATGTGGATGCAACGTGCAAGTCTAAGAAATAGTTAAAGCATTGTATGGAGAACACATACAAAGAATTGAAAAGTGTAGACTTTGTGGCACAACACATGACGAAAGAAACCAAGCTTTGCACGAAGAACATGCACACAGACCACACAAATACACATGCATTTATATATAGAGATGGCCAGAGTAATTACAATAATCACACAATTGTGACTCTTGCTTGTGCAACAGATTCCTCTCTCCAGACCTTAATATGATCTTTATAATGATCAATGGTGATATATGATCATTCATACCTGGGTCTTGATGACTGCTATCCTCTAAGTTCTTCTTTATCATGATCACTAATTATAGAAATCCAGGACTCTTTTGGAGATATAAGACAATTTCAATGATACGATCATGGGAAGTACTCATGCGATTATCCCTTGAAATGCAATGGTCATTCGTAGAAATGTGGAGACTGGAGAGTCTACCACTTGATAATATTCGTCTGAAAAGGTGAAGAGCCATTTCGAAATTAGAGATTTCAACGACAGTACCGGATTTCTTGTATCACAGTATATCTTGGATCGCATGATCAAGCGATGATCGATGCAGAGACTTTTTCTGAGCAAAGAACAAATAATTTGATGAGTCTGACGATATTTAATGAAGAGTACGGCTAGAGACTTGATTGTATCCAAGTGTACTCCCTTTCAATTTACGCACGATTTTAATATCAAAATATTTTTCAAATTCAATTTTTAAATAAAATATTATTTTTAATTCTTGTTTAAAAAAAGAGATATCAAAATTACAGTGATAGAAAAAAATACTTTGGAAAATTATTTTTTAAGTAAAAAACACTTAATCCCTGATTTTCCAGTCATTATAATGATTGAAATTTGAACAAAATCAGACGGCACGTTGTTTGATTTTTTTTTCAAAATAAATTGGGGTGGGTGACATGTCGACCGCACCAGGTGCAATGAAAAAAAAAATTAGGACAGTCACATGAACCTGCTAGGGCAGGTCCGTGTGTGGGCTCTACCTAAATGGGCCAATGTGGGTTGGCCTAGCTTACCGAGCCTAGTAGCACTTGACCCTTTTCATCTCTTTTTCTTTTTTTTTCCCAATTAGCACTTCTTTTTATATATATTAAAAAAAAACTATATTTAAATTAGTATACCTCATCTCTTTTATTTTGTTTAGGGAGCTTTCTAAATTATGATGATTTTTTTGTTATGCGTTTAATTTTCAAATAGATTTTTTTTATTTACCTGTAATTTTTATTTTTATTTTTATGGATAGATGAATTTTATTTTTTAAAATAAAATAAAATATTTATATTTTTCAAATATTGAGAAACAAAACCCAGTCAATAATTGACAAGCATATAACAAGGCCAATTGATCCCATCCCCCTCATTTTGTCAAACGCAATAATCATGCTATACCATGACAAAACTATCCAACTTGACATTCATGAACCAAAGAAATGAAAGTAAAATACTCCATTTTCAATATTGAATGGGAATTAACTTTTTTTTTTTTTTTTAAGAATTGGAATGAAGATTGTTTCGCCTCTAGTTGGCTACATGACCAAATATCATTATTAGAGTGCAATTTATCTGATAAAAAATAAGAAATTAGAGGAAAAGGAACTATTAAACTATATTAGAAGAAAACACAAGCAAATGATTAAACAAATAAAATCTGATGGCCCACTAGAAGAAGCATCAATGATGCTGTGAGGAGAGAATATTCCAAGCACGAAGTTCTATATCAATTTTTTCAAACTTTGTAATTTTGTATCAAGTTATGGTATCGTATTTTTAAAAAATTAATTATTTTATTTTATATTAGTTTTTTTATATCATTTTAATAATTGGATATCAAAAATAAATTTTAAAAAATAAAAAATATTATTTTAATGTATTTCCAAACAAAAATCATTTTGAAAAACATCTACTACCACAACGTCAAATACTACTTTATTAATTGAATAATATTTTATGTTTTTTTGAACAATTTAATTTTTTTAAATTTTTTTAATTTCATGCTTTAACCTTTGACTGTTTTAAAAATTGTGCTTTATAAAAAAAATTTATTTTCTTTTTGTTTGGTTATATACTAGTTTTATAAATTTGATTTTTTTATCTCGATTTCAAATTTTAATATTAAATATGTTGGAAGTTGGGTTTCATAATTTTTTTCAATTTATTTTTTATGAATTTATCTCAATTTCATAACTTAGTTCTCAAGTTTAATAAGTTAACTCAATAATGATTTGTTTGATTGCAAGTGTTTGATTAATTTTTAAATATTTTTTTAAAAAATCATAAATATCAAGTTCTTAATTGCATGTGTTTCATATTAAGAAATATTTGATTGAATTTTTTAAATATTAAAAAACACTTTGGTTAAATATAAAATCTATTTAAAAACCAGTTTATTCCTTTCTATAATAAAAAAATGTTTAAGTTTTCTATTTTTATAGAAACTCTATATTAAAAAAATATTTTTAATGCCCTTTCATTTTTTTTATATATATAAAAAGGCTATTCGGAATCAATTTTTTTTTAACTATGTTATTTTCTCTTTTTTTTGGGGGCTATTTTCTCAAATATTTTTTTTAAAGGTGCTAGCTTTAAAAAAAGGGACTCTGAAAGTAGAGTGGGATACACACCTTCAAACAAAAGAAATTAAAAAAGAAAAACATGCTATAAAATGTGAAAAACAAGGTCACATGCTTTGTTCCAATTACCATCAATATCTAAGTATTTCTTTTCTTGGCTCCTGGAAAAGAGTTGAAAGGAACAGAAACACCACCAACCTGTCGTTGTTCTTTTCTCATATTTCAAAAAAAACCTTAAATATGGACAAAAACTAATTATTAGTTTATAAGTAAAGCAAGTGAACTTAACAAACAACCATCTTAGCTCTTTTCGGCCCTCCATGATCCACACTTCCCAATCAGTATCTCACTTTCAATTCATTATTTTAACAACCCTTTATAGCATTTTGGTGATAGCAACTAGGGGTAGTGGCAGTGGTTTCTCATAGTTTGATGTATCTTTTTTATTTTTTCCTTTGACGTCCAATCACTTTTGTTGGTTCTAAGTGGAATCATTGTCATTGAATTGAATGGGCGGGTGGAAAGATCAAACCAGGTCTTCTTCAAGTGAACGTGTCTCTGTAATACTCTCCCACCTCTTTCGTTCTTTACTGATTTTGTACTATTTATTTATTTGTAGTTAGTACTTGGTAGCTTTCATTTTTGAAGCTTCCATTCTTCTTGGAAGCATATCTCTGCAAACTGTATTGCTGCACTCGTTAAACAAAAAGGAAATCCCCCTTTTTTTTTTATTTAACTTGGTTGAGCAGAGAATACCATTTTGAGATGCTCATTGTTTCATTTCTTGCCTTTTTCCTGAACTTTTCTGATTTACATAATAAATTAAAGCTTATAATTTTGTTTTCTTGAAATCTGACAGTTTTTTTAAAGCTACCAACGCAAATACGAGGATTAAATTGTTATCTGTGGTATGTAAAATGGGGTTATGACAGAAGGGCTTAGTTACATTCAACTATGTTGTTCTTTGCTTGTCAGGTTTAAATTGCTGGTCTTTACTTGTGGCTGAGGTTTACTTGATTAAACCCTGTGTAATTTTGTATCTGTCTGTGGCTTGATTTGTTTCCTTGGCTTAAAAAAACTCTGTATATATGCAAGGGTGGTGAACAGTGAAAGAGAAATTTCACTAACTGGGGACGGGGCGGTGTGGAGCAATAGAAAGATAACTCTGTGGAACTCCCTTAAGTGGCAGATTTTATGGACTGGAACTTGAAGGCAACTTCTTGGGATTTGACTGAATTTGAGCAAGGAGCTGTTCCAAGTATTTGCATAGATGCATTTGGTAGGCCAACTAACTTTGGAGCTAACAGGACTGGAGGGGGTTTCTCAATTGATTTGAAACTTGGTAGGGTTGGTAATTCGAGTGATGAATCTATGGTTAACTGGAAGCAGCCTGGAGTCTCAAAACTAGAGTCTTCACCTTCAGGATCAACGAAGAGGGCACGTGGAGCTAACAATGGAACTCAGGTAGCTATGTGCCTTGTTGATGGTTGCAACTCTGACCTCAGTACATGCAGGGACTACCATAGGCGCCATAAGGTCTGTGAGCTTCATTCCAAGACTCCTCAGGTTACCATTGGTGGTCAGAAGCAGCGATTCTGCCAGCAATGTAGCCGGTATGAATTGTGGTATCCTGTTCTTAATTTATCAAATTCTCAGTGGTTTGGTGGTTGTGATTTTAATCTTGTTTAGATTACAAGTTTCCATCTTTTTCCACGGCTGTTTTCAGTTTTTCTCATTGACACATTCGAGAGTTGTGGTCTGTATATAGGGGTGTGCTAATCCATCTTCTTAGTGCACTTCTGTATCAAACTTCGGAGCTTTATAGATAATTTTTATAATTGTAGGGTAAAATGTACTGACAAACTCATTTGCTGTTTCATCTTTAAATTAAGAGGCTAATACCATATGAAAAACGAAATGCAATTCGCTTATCATCATGCTTACTATATGGTTTCAACTTGCATGCTGAGGACTGAGAAAGGTCATTAATTATTCTGGACAGAAATGATATATTGACCTTGAAGAGCTTCTGTTAATTCTATGTAAGATTTTATTTTGCATCCAGCCACTGTCTTCGGAACTCGACCTATGCCCCTGAAATCATCCATGACAGCATTCATTAGAATTCCATTGTTTCTATTAATTCTTCATAGAATTTGTGCTGATGATTATTACACTTAGCCTGGCTCCTTGCTTCATGCTTGTAGTGAAAATAGAACAGGCTTCAATTTATATTTAGCTGATATCTTTCTGGCAACTAAATTTTTACTATTTCTTTTGCATCAAAACATCCATCAGCGTATGGTTTAATAGCAGTCTTATACTTCTATTACTCTCTTACTAGATTCCATTCGCTGGAGGAATTTGACGAAGGGAAAAGAAGCTGCAGGAAACGTCTTGATGGACACAATCGGCGGCGAAGGAAGCCTCAGCCAGATCCCTTTTCTCATCCTCCAAGTTTCTTACCCAATCACCAAGGTTAGTTACAGCAACGTTTAGTGGAATCTTTTTCAGCTCTAAACCTGGATTCTGGCACACACTCAGTTGCACGACTTCATTGGCAATGATTACAATCATGGCTCTTCACAATTCATTCCACACATTAACTGGTTGAGTGCTTCTTCAACTTGCATGTATAATGTCACTTTTAGATGATGAAGATCTAGTGGCCACTATAGCTATTTTACTGGCCCATATTCATCCTACTTTTACCTGTTGCGCATGCCGTTGCAGAAACATACTAATGATCTAAGATTCCAAATATACAGACTGGACTTTTACTTAAATTTGAACATTGAAATTGCCCTCTTTCTTGAATTTGCCTAAAATTATTGCTTGTCAACGGAATTTTAAACTACTTTGCATGATTTTGTCATTTCAAAGTTGCTTCCAGAACACACACCGCTGACTGAAGAAGTTCCAAAGGCTTAATCTAATTACTCAGAATGTTGATTCTTTTTGCAACTAGCTAGCTTTGTTATTTTTTTTTTTTTGCCTAAATAGCTAAATACATCTTTTAACATTTTTTCAGGTACCCAAATATTTCCATTCTCTAGTTCCCATGTATATCATTCCACAGCTGTAGTGAATTCCACCTGGTCTGGAGTTGCTAATACTGAGGCAGATGGAGGGCACTATAATCTGCATCAACTTCCTGACAAACAGAACCTGTTCCTTGGATCATCCTCGAACAGCTACAAAGGGGGGAAGCTGTTCCCTTTTTTGCAATGTGACAATCCTTGCCTTAACAATCAGACATCGGAAGCTTCTGTTTGCCTGCCGCTTCCAAGAGCCATTGCTTTTCCAGGAAGCAGTGGGGCAAGTAGCCATAGTATGTTCTGTGACAGGTTAGCAACACAAGTACAAGACTCGGATTGCGCGCTCTCTCTCTTCTGTCATCAACACAGACGCATGCATGGGGAAACCCCATGCTGCAACGACATAACTCAGTCCCCTTTTCGCATCCCATAGGTCCAATAGTACATGATCATGGTTCGGGGTCGATTGATTCAGTTTTGGTTTCCAATAACAGAGATGCTAATGTCCATTTTCCGTGAACGTTTCATATGGAGTCTGGTGGTTCCTCCGGCGACAAAGCCCCACAAACACTTCCATTTAACTGGGAGTAGTAATCTCCCGGACTTTTATTATGATGCATAATAATTTTGGATTCTTTACCCCTTACGGGATTATCTTCACTAACTAGAATGCTGTATTATTTAAGTATTCTCTTAATGATTATCAGCAATTTAAAAATGTCAGTGCTTCCACCTCCTTTTTCTTTACTTATTAAAAATCTTGTATAATTCGGTCACCGTATCATTCAGTGACCAGGAGATATTCGTCAGCTAGTACTAGCAAGTTATTTACTGCACTGGAGAAATTGATAACACGCTGTAACAAACCAGAGAATAAACCCGAGATTCGAAGAGACAAGGGAGAGGAAGGGAGAAGAGCAGGCTGGCTGAGGGAGGCTAGGGTTATGTTTGTAGGCTCTAGAAGGGTGTTTTTTTTCGCTATTTATTTGGTACATCAACGATCAAGATTTCCCAATTCTTCAGATCAGGACACGTGGCTTTGAGGTGGAATCCAATTGGCATCCACCAGCTAAACTAATTTGACCGGGTCACTTGTAACGGGTCAATTGGTTACCTCTTCTCTTAGTTTAAACTAGAATGATGGCCTGCGACGAGGCCCGCCCTTCACTGTGGGCCTGGCCAATCAATTAAAAAAAATAATATCAAAGCGCTATCATTATATTTAAAAAACAAGAAAAAAATTCAATAACTCGACATAATAGAAAAGAAACTAAAAAAAATAATGATCATCAAACTTCATGAATCAAACTGTAAAATGATGAAATGAAGAAAAAAATCTATGAAAAAGTATTAAAAACAAAGTACTAGTAAAACCAAGTGAGATCGTCAAAATTCACGAGTAATATCATGTCAAACCTTAAATATAAAAAAATATTGAATTGAAGTGCAAAATCAAAAAGAAAAAACAAATTCACAAAAGAATCTAAAATATAAAAAAAAACAAAGAAAATCAATTTTCAACAAACTTAATGATAATTGATGAAATTTTTAAACATAATTAAAAATGAATGAAGCGAACCCGGTCCAACCTTTAAACTTTATAACACAGATCATAAGACCGAATCACAACATAAAAATCAAGCAAAAAAAATAACAATATAAAATTATAAACCAACCAAAATAATTAGGGATAAACATGAAAAAACAAAAAAAATGATTTTAAAAATGTAGATTTGAAAAGAAAGAGAACCAAATTTGACATAAGAAAAAAAAAACCCAAATCATAAGGGATGAAATTAGAAAACAATTTCCATTAAGAAAAGGATAAGAACAACTAAAAATAACAATAAAAAATAAGGACTATATTTGATATAAAAATAAAATGTCAAGGGATAAAATCCAAAGACAAATTAATTTAATAAAGAATTCAAGACCAAAAACATCATAATTAAAAGATTGAAGATCAAATATAATATAAAATAAAGTGTAAATGGATGCAATTGAAAAAATAATTAATTTAATAAATGATCCAAGACCAAATATATTGTAATTAAAAGAATGAGTATTAAACCTGATATAAAAATAAAATATCAAGGGATGAAATTAAAAAAATAAATTAACTCAATCATTGATTCAAAACCAAATACATTGCAATCAAAAGAATGAAGATCAAATTTAATTTAACAAACAAATAATTAGAATTTTTTGTTTTTTGTAATGCCTTATTTAGAAGAATGGAAAAAGGTTGAAGGTGGTAAACTGTGGGCTATATTAGCCCCTATTGTGGGGTGGGTTAATGAACTTAAGAGGAGTTATGAGACTAGTTTAGAAGTCCAACAAAACAAGTACTTAATTAGATAAATAAAAAAACTATTGGGTGTTTAAGATTTCAATTAAAAATAGGATTACTTTAAAAAAGGGATTACTTCTCTACAATGAGAGGATTTATATTTCTAAGGAATGTCCCCTCAAGGGGATTATTATGAAGTACATTTATGATAGTCTTATAATTAATCATTAAGGTATGATAATATCCTTAAAAAAGCTAAGAAGGATCTCTACTGGACTGGACAAGTTTGAAGACTAATGTAAAAAAATTACATCAAGTAGTATGACACTAGCTAAAAAGCTAAGTTGGAAAATACTAAACCCCAACCTCTTTTTATTCTAGCTAAAACATGGTCCTATATCTCAATGGATTTTATTGAAGGGTTACTTTCTTTCAATAAGTTCACTATTATTCTAATTATAGTGCATATGCTATCTTAGTATGCTCACTTCTCTTCTATACTTCATCCATACATAATATATAATGTGACACAAGTGTTTGCACAACAAGTCATTAAGCTGCATGAGTTACCAAAGAATATGGTAACTAATAAGGATCCAATATTTATAAGCAAGTTTTGGCATGAACTCTTCAACATTCATGGAGTACAAGCTCACATGTCAATTGTCTATCATCCATTGACGAATAGACAATCAAATATCACTAATAAAACCTTGGAAACTTAGTTACAACGTTTTATAAAGGATAATCCTAGGAATTGGTTTAAATAGCTGTCATTAGTGGAATGGTGGTACAACCCAAATTTCCAACTAGGTATGACAATAGTTACTCATGGGTTAGATTTTATAATATCCATATCCAAAACCAAACAAATTGTTTTACATAAACTCGACCCAAACCTGATCGAATTTCAGGTATCCATCAGGCATTTATTTGATAGGTCATGGTATAAACCTGACCTAATATGAACATCAAACCTTAATTGTTCAAATCTCAATTCATTTTATAACTTAAACTTTTAGTTTTTCCTTTAACTGTTCAGATCTCAATTCATACACTTCTCGAATCAGACTTTTTATCATTAATTCCAATCGTGCATAATCTTGCCCACACTAAATCCTATCTCCAATTCCTACTAGCTTGACTTCTATCCATTCTTGTTTTCCCTTATCTTCTATTCTTCTAGCATCTAAAAAGAAAGAGATAATTAAAGAGAGGAGTGTAGGTAGGGTTTTGTTTCTTATGCATTTATGATAATAAAAGAGAGTTTTTCTCTCTCTTAAAAGCAAACCCTCTCATCATCCCTGCATAAAAAACACACTAATAAATTAATGAAAATAACAATAACAAAAGCTTATGTAGATCTGATTTATTGACTTACTACACCCAAACAACTAGCTTATAATTAAGACCTAGCTAGCTAGCTTATATAATACACCTTGACAAATTTGCTTGAAAATTAAGCTAAAAGAAGCAAATAAATAGTGAGGAGAGAGCAATATGAAAGGTAGAAAAGAGACAGCTAGAGAGTGGAAAGGCTAAAGTGAAGAGTGTGTGTGAACAAAACCCTAAATTTTACTATTTATATATGCTAGGTATAAATGTATTTTTTCAAATTTTAAAGTTATTTATGTTGTACGGGTCGGGTAGGGCAATATCCATACCCTACCCAAACCTGATTTTTTTACTTTGAGTATTACCCAAACTTGAATGGGAAAAAAACTCATATTCATTTGAGTCAGTATCCATCAGGTTCGAGTAAAATTGCCATTCTTATTTCCAACTATCATTATAGGAAACACCTTTTAAAGTCCTTTACGGATATGACCCAACCAACCTAATTAACTATGTATAGGGATTAACTCAGAATCATACAATAGCAAATCATCTCAAAGACAGAACCAACATATTAAAATTTTTTAAAATAAATCCTTTAAAAGTTGAAGACATAAAAAAATCACAGACATATAAGAACAAAAAAAACATACATTTGAAGAGGGTGATTGGGTGTACATGAAACTCCAATCATATCATCAACTCAACATGCAAAATAGAAGAAATAAAAAATTAAGAGTATAAATTCTATGGGCCTTTTCAAATACATAAAAAGGTTAAAGTCGTGGCTTACCAATTAAAATGTTTCGAGGGAAAAAGAATTCACCTAGTTCTCTATGTTTCTCAATTGAAGAAAAGAATCGGTGATAATACATATGTGGTTTAGGATTTACCAGCTTTTTTAAGAAGGATTATCTAACCCATAATAAAAAAAACATACTTAGTCAAATAGAAAAGACGAATCATATAGGCAATATTAAAGAAGTTTTAATACATTAGAATGAAAAAAATGATAAAAATACAATCTGGAAGTCTAGAAAATGGCTAGCAGAAGCATATCCTCACCTTGAGAATAATGATTTTGATGAGGGGAGGAGTTATAACAAACTAGAGAATAAACCCTGGATTTAAAGAGATAATGAAGAGGAAAAGAGAAGGATTGGTTGAAGGAGGCTAAGGTTATATCTGAAGGCTCTAAATTTTTTTTTTCCTATTTATTTGATATATCAAGGATCTAGATTACCTAATTTTTTAGATTAGAACACATGGCTTTAGGTGGAATACAATTGGCATCTACCAACAAAACCAATTTGATCAGTTTATTTATAAGGGGTCAATTGGTTACCTCTTGTCTCTTTATTTAAATTTTGTATTGTCATTGGTTTAATATACACAAACCTACTATGTTTCAAATTTAATAATCATGAAGTTTGGCAATTCTTAGATTAGTCTTTGGAGGCCCAACCACCTCAAATTGATCACCTAAATTTTTTCTTAATTTCAATTCAGTCCCTATTGTAATAAACTTTTCCATTGTTTAATAAAGTTCTAGTCAATTCAGTTTAGATCATTATAAATGAAATATACGATCAGTTCTTTTGAGTTGTTATACAAGTCGACTATTGTGATAAACGACGAACAAAACATGCATGATGACTGATCTATAGTGACATGTTGCTTGGATGCAATAGATGCCAGGGGAAACAAATTGCAGAGGTCAAAATTCCATATAGCCTCCTTCAGTACTATAATGGATCGAGGCTTTTTTTCTTGATCTATGTTAAAGCACAAGGACCCACACAGATTACATACTGATAACTAACTCAATATATCTAAAGAACAACTGTATTCAAAACAAAAAACAACTTCTTTATTTCATATATAAGAAATCATAGTTTTGTTAGCAGAGATAATGCCATTGTCAAAGAAATCTATTTCTTGTAGGGGAAAATTCATTTCTAGTATATTTCCTTGAACCTATACATTTTTACTACCTTGACATTTATGAATTCGCTAGAACCCGGTATATCACCTCTGATAAACTAATTAGCACATTTAGGATCCTGTTGTAATAAGTTTGTAACTATGATGATTGATATAGGAATCTATACATAAATTTATTTCCCTAACTTACCTTAATTTCAAGCTCATGTAAAATCAATAAATCTATTAGGGACAATTATTTGTCCCAAAGTTTGTTTTAAATCTATTTAAAATTAAACAATGTTATCTTTTCATGAACAAAACATGTGTTTTTTTTACTTGTATTTTGGTCTTGGAATTGGTCAATACTATCTAATTTCTAAATAGATTTGGATCAAAGTCGATAAAAAAGTAAGTGGTTGAGATGAATAATTAGGTAATATGTTAGGGGATGACAATGAGGTTTATGTAGGTATAAAGTTTGTAAATATATTCGACTAGTAAACAATGATGTTTAATTTATCATAACAAAGCATGTTAAATATAAGAATATTTTCAAGAAAAGCTTAGAGTTTATACAAATTTAAATTTATAAGCATGTAAAATAATAACCCATATCAAACATGCTTTCAACTCAAATATAATAATAGAACATTAGCATGTATATATATATATATATCCAAACTACAATTGTTATTAATTCAAAATCCTAGCATACATACTAATAATAAAAATATCTATGTTTAAATTAAAATAAAGGAGGGTATTTACTTGTTAAAGTACTTTAAAATAATAAGACTTTTGTTATTGTTAATAATGAATTATTATTATTATTTGTTCTTAAAACTTTATTGCTTCTTATTTGTGCAACTAGGATGTCTACAATATGTTTTTCAAGATTATAACATCACCACATTGATTTAGATGTACTTTTAAACAAGATCCTTGAACTAAAAAATAAAAAACTTAAACAACTCTCAATAAGATGAACCTAAGCTCTAGATTTTGGAGGAAAATCAAAGCTTAAAATGAGAAGAAAATATTAAAATATGAGGTTAGAAAGAGTATGAAAAATCTGAAACATTCAAGTTGAAAACTTTTCTTACACCTTTATTTTTATTGTGAATTTTGAAAGTTAAAAGGTTGAAGAATTAATAAAAGTTAATTCTCACTATTATTAACATTTAATTAACCATAATAAATCAAGAATTAAATCTAAAAAAACTAAGAGTTCTTTGAGATTTATTTCTCATTTATTTATAATTTGTTTAAACCATGTTAATTAAAATAAGTTTCTAGCAATTTGATGTATAAAAAGAATACGCAATTATCATTTCTCCACGGGGTGTTTGAAAGAAAAGATTACAATATTCTAATGAGAGATCTAGAATACTAGCTATTGGAATTTTTTATGCATTGATGGACCTTAATTCAATATCATTTTCTAACCCTAGCTCCGAAATGACACCAAAATCATTTGAAAAAATTCATGGAAAATGCTTTTGTAACTTTTATTATAGGTTCATTTTAGGAATGAAAAGGAAGCCAGCCTCCACCATATTAATGCTCATTAGTCTTTACCTTTGTGAGGAATATGTAAAAAATATGAGTAAACAATGCAATGAATATGGATACTAAAGTGGGATATATAACGGTGACACAAAACACCAAAACACATTCAATTCAGAGAATCCAAAACCATAAGCCAATAAAGGAAAAGAATCACAATCTCCTTTAATGCCCTTAATTGCAACAGGATTTGGAAAAGATAAGTTCTTTTTCAAATTGAATTGCTACACCATCGAACCAAGTATAAAACAGGCAGTACCAATCCTATGTTTTCCATGCAAAACAATACGTGGGCTTCACATATATCACATACTCAAATGGCGACGCAGCTATCAGGAAAAAGGATGAGCGGGTTCTCTCTGGTGGATGAAGAGATTGTACAAAATATACTCTCAAGGTTACCGGCTTTGACCTTTGCGTATGCTGCCTGCGTTAACAAACGCTGGTACAAAATATGCAGCAAAATACTCAAAAGGCCTAAGCTTGCTTCAGCTCTCTCCCTCAACCCTTCTCTCCATGTAAGTTGTTTCACTTTCTTATTTTTTTTAAATTCCAGTTCTGAAATTGGTATGCGTATCCGTTTGGTCGGAGAAAACAAGAGAAATGCTATTGTTTTTGATATGATTGCCCGATTTCATTTAGCACATATGTTCACATAAACATATTCGCATTCGCGTGCGATGCACGCGCAAAATGAAATTGTTCTTTTAGACAGAGAAAACAAGAAAAATCATATCATTAACATATACATTTACAAATATATTCGTATACACATGCATGACACGTGCAACAAGAATTGTTCTTTTAGACGAGAAAATAAAAGGAATTATATTGTTAGCATATATGTTCACAAACATATTCGTATATACATGCATGACACGCAACATATATGCTGCGTGTCATGCATGTGCAACTGGAATTGGTATTAATAGAGTGTTTGGGAGTATGGTTGCGGTTGTTTTTTTAGGCGGAGAAAACAAGAAAAATCATATCATTAACATATATATATTCACAGATATATTCGTATACACGTGCATGACACGTGCAACAAGAATTGTTCTTTTAAACGAGAAAATAAAAGGAATTATATTGTTAGCATATATGTTCACAAACATATTCGTATACACGTGCATGACACGCGCAACTAGAATTGTATTTTTAGGCAGAGAAAACAAAAGAATATATATTTGTTACTACGTGTCATGCACGTGCAACTGGAATTGGTATTATAGAGTGTTTGAGAGTATGGTTGCGGTTGTTTTTCAAAGTGTTTTTTACTCGAAAATTCATCAAAATAATACTTTTTTATTTTAAAAAAATTATTTTTGACATCAGTTCATCAAAATGATCTGAAAAAATAAAAAAAATCTTAATTTTTTTAAAAATCAAATTAAAAAAAAACAGTTTTAAAATACAAAAATATATAGGAAAAATTGTTTCTCCATCGGAGAAACGGGAGGAACCTACGTGGCTGGCGAGATTGTCCAATTTCAGTCAGCATATAGAACATATTTGCTGTTGCGTGTCATACACGTGCAACTGGAATTGGTATTAATTGTTCGTCCGGTTGGAGAAACACGACGAACCTCATTGTTGCTGATATGATTGCATATATGTTCGTAGAACATATTCGCTGTCATGTCTAATGCACGCGCAGCAGGAATTGGTATTGCTCCTTCAGGTCGGAGAAAAATATAAGAATCATGTGCTGATGAGATTGTCCAATTTCAGTCAGCGTTTATGTAACCAATGACATAGTAAGTAAGGGCTGTCCAAACAAAACCTTCCATCGAAAAAAGTGGAATTTAAGAATAGCAGCTGGGATTTCATAAGCCAAAGTTGAATAAAAAAATAACTCTCTCTGCTTATAAAAAACTACAAGTTTATCTGTAACCAGTTTGTTATATTAAAATATTAATATAATAATCTTTTTTTAACTTATTAATTGATACAAGTTCTTTATTTTATTTTTATTATTATTCCTGACTTTTTTTCTTTTATAAAATTTCTCGTCAAACCTTAAGTTATTAATTAGTTAAGCAAGTAACCTCTTATACTTTATGTTTTAGAAAAGTTTCCTTCATCTTTTTTATTTGTTTCATTATCGAATTTTAGTTTTATTTCTTTATAATTAGTTATTGAAAATGTTAGGGTTTATAATAATTTATGGGTTTGTTGAATTAACATGTGCATGAGTAATATTATATGTTAATGGATATGAATTGAAATGAGTTTTGATGAATTAGTAAGTATTTTGTTATGAATTTCATATGAAAAATGATGATAATGAATTTACTAATGATTAAAAATGAAGTACATGAAAACTAAAAAAATTAGGAACATAATAAATAAATTAAAAAAAAACATTTAATATTTATGTTTAATCCACTTGTACAAAACAACAAGTCAGCAAGAACAACATTAATTTATGACAATCCTTTTAAACTATGATTTTAGATGTTATGTACCATATATCAGCATAAAATTGTTGCCAAGAACTTTTCTAGTCCTTGGAAGATTTAGAAATAGATAAATAAAAGTTTGTTGTATATATTGAGAAATATATTTTTAATGAAATTAAAAATAAAATCATTATGAAACAGTTTTAAAATATAAAATTTCAAAGAGAATAATTATAACGTAAGTTTTTTTATTTTAAAAGTATTTTTAAATTAATTTTGCTTGACTTGAATTGATATATGTATTTCAAATTAATTTCTATATATAACACATGTATATATAATATATAATATCAAATATTTGTTAGTAATTTTCTCCTCATTTAAAAAATCATGTTTGCGCCCTGACAGTAACGGCTAACCAAAGTTTTCTTAAGAAACCGAAGAAGAGAATAATGGTAATGAAATTAAAGACTAACCAAAATGAAGTGGATAGAAATCTTCAACATTTCCCTTTGTGCTCCATTGTTTTATGAAACAAAACCAAATAGAGCTCACTAGTTTTTGTGCTAGGATGCTGTGAAAGAGGTCATTGAGCAGGTTCTCTCTGAGCCTATTCGTCCACACTTTGCTATTGCCTGCATTAGCAAAGAGTTCAACTTGGAACTGGCTCATGGACTGGTAATAATTCTCTTCTGAATCTTTCATATTATTGTATTTGGTTAATATGCTCAAGATTCCCACTTTTCTCTTCCAATCAGAATAAAATTTTGATTTCATTACCTATGGTCTTTCGTGCAGATAATTGAAAAACTGGGTTCAAGAATCCCAATAATTACTAATGTTTCCAGTGGAATCATTGGTGTCGATGGCATTGCTGATGAACTGTTTGAGGTTTGTGTTTTTCTGATGATTTCATACGCATGTTTATATAAATTAATTAAAATTTCTGCTGGTGGTGATGCCAAACCTTATGGAATTAATATGCAGGAAAAATGGGAAACAACTTCCGGTCCTAATATCCAAGAATCAGATACAGCTGAAAGAGGACTAGTTCTGCTCGTTGGATTTTTACCTGGACTCAAAATTGGCACCATTCCGCTGTTACAACCGAGACAGGTAAGGTTCATTGTGCTTAATGGAGAGCAATATCTTCAGGAATCCCCCATCTTATATAATAATGCATTGGGAATACTGGCCATCATACTCAATGAAGCATAAAGTGCTATGACATTGAATTTGAAAAGTAAGAGAGCTATTATTTGTTGTTTGTCTACTAAATGGATTACTGACTTACAACATTTTTCACCATCATCAGGAATCCAATACATTGGTTGACAAATTTGTGATGGATATTTTACATTACACAGCTGCTGTTTCAGATTGTGCAGCCCCTGCTGGGATCATAATGTTTGGAGTAAGTTGGCGTCCTTGTATAAGCTTTTAATTAAAATTCTATTAAATTTCTTTGGTTGCTATAACATGTGCCATTGTTGATTGTCTAGGACAAAACCACTGACATGAAACCTATTGTTGCAAAGATGGGTAAGTACCTTACCAGATACATATTTGTGGTATAACGTGGCTTGTTTCATTCATTTGTAGCATTTCTAGCTAACAATAACATGTACGGTGTTCAAAGTTCTAGTTGTGGCGCAGCTCACATATGTACTATGTAGCTTATAACATTTCAACTTAGCAGATTGTGCTATGCCAGAAGAAACAGTCATTGTAGGCGATGCAAGTGCCGACTTCATTTTCAGAACTGGGGATGATTCTTTAAATCAACTCGTGTATACATGCTGCTTTCAAGCTGTTGCTCTTGTATTTGCAAGGGATAGATACAAGCCTGAAGGTACTTGATGATTTGTATGAATTGAAGCAAATTATGCTAAAACCAACACCATGTGCTTCACTTAAAAATTAGAAATGACGTAGCTGGTATCATACTTTTGGAGCTTCCAAAATATGCTAGACGCATCATTTTACCTTTCTGTTGCTGCCCTTTTCGCCTAAGATTATGAATTTGTTTTGATGAGTCCTTTCTGGCCTTTTGGGTTGAGCAGGTTTAGGAGAAATTCAATTCCACGTCACAAAGTCAACAGGTGTACTACCATTTGGTCCCAATCTAAAGGCAGTTTGTGTTGTACCAAAAGATTCAGAGCGTTCATGTCTGTTTGCAAGACTGGAAGGACAGGATGGCATTATGGCTGCCGGGGCGATTTTAAATGAAATCAAACAACAGGTTCTCCTTCTTCTTTGTTTGTTTTGAATAATTGTGCTGTTTTTTATATGGCTATTTTGATTTCTAAATAAATATAATCTTTTTTTACCATTTTAGAGAAGTCAAGCAATGAAAGGATTTCCTTTTCTTGATTTCGTTGTTGAGTTTAAGACATATAACCGAGAAATTTCTTGGTTGATTACTGTAAATCTAACTAAAAAGTGGAGTGTTTCCTTTTGAAGGAGAGTGTCTCATTGTTAAATTGTTTTAAAGCTCATTTTCTTCCTTAAGTAACCTATTGAATCTGTTACAGTTTAGGGAAGCAGATACGTTTGCTGATCTTTACATTGGTGTCACCAAAGAAACTCAACGCACCAGTGATTCAGGGATTTTGACACCAGGAAAATCTTTGGATTTCTACAAAGTCATAGGGTAAAATAAGTGATCAGTTTCCATCTCTGCTGTGTCTCATATTGTTTTTTATTCGATAACAAAGATATCTTGTCCAGATTATATGTTCGGGATTTCTTTGATCATCAGTAGCAGAAAATATGTAGATTAATTGTGTTTTCTCTTGGCCATTAACAGAGGAGGAGAATATTACTTTACTGTCAATGGTATCGGCATCAGAACTGGTGATTCCTTCCTATTCTACCAGTCAGATTCGGCTACTGCTTCATCATCATGTGACCATGCCTTCAACAAACTTCTAGCTCTGAAGGCAGAACTGAAAAGCAAAAATTATCTTCGTTTGAGCAATTTAGCTGACAAGGACGATAAGGAAGAAGTGCTTGGTGGTTTCATTTTCTCTTGCTATCATCGCGGTGAGTCATTCTTCGGAGACACTTTTGTTGATAGCTACCCATTCTGCAACAACTTTCCTACAGCTCCAGTAGCAGGATTATTCTGCAGAGGAGAAATAGCAAGGGGCCCCAAAAGCTTGATGAACGAAGAATATGACGACGAAACCTCCCCTCGATGCTGCGTCCATGTTTACAGCACAATATATTTGGTTATGTCATATCTTCCACCACCTTTAGAGAGTTAATATCTATGAGGAGACAAGCATGAAGCAATTCTGTAACACTGAAAAGAATTGCGAATGTATCGCTGGGACTAGCAGGATAGCAAGGATGTTGCATTAGAGGAGTTGGACAGGTTCTTACTTGTCAGTATAATTAGACTGAAGTTATTTAGTTTTTCATCCAGTGGATGTTTGTATGCATAATAATGTGGAACTAAATTGGAGAGGATTACTCCTTTTCTATATGATCTGGTTTGCCTAAAAGTTTTGCCTTTGAAATACACTCAAGCTAAAGAATTACATGATTGTTCAGGAAAAGAAAATTTGAGAATTACGAAGAAGCGAAAAGCCTCTAGTTCCTAGTTCTTATGGCCAATTCATGCCCCTTCACAATTTAACGCACGCTTATCTACCTACTTTGACAGAAAACAAGAATGTGCATGTGTGGAAGTGGATGTTCTTTCTTGCTACGCGGCTCGAAAGTAGCATGACCCTTGTCCATTGCAACTTGCTAGCTACAACTCAGTAACAGTTGCAACAACAGTGCAATGAAACGCACTAAAACAGATGTCGTTCAATAGGTTCAAATGACAAGTCGTTTACATGCATTGAGAAACAAAACAAAATACGTTAATCAGATTCGAAAGACCAGTCGTTTGCAGGTATTGCAGAACAAAGCAGAAATTTAAATCGGATGCAAATGACCAGTCGTTAAAAGGCCTTTTACTTTCAGCCACAGCTGGAGAATTCTGATAACACAACAATGGAGGAGAAACCGAAAGAACCCAAAATGCCAATGACAAGCTTTGCATCCATAAACGAAGACCTTGTACAAAACATAGTAAAGAGACTACCAGCTTCATCCTTTGCATCAGCAGCTTGCGTTAGCAAATCATGGAATCAAATTTGCAATCAAATCCTCTCCAAACCAAAGTTCGCCTCTGCTTTTTCTCTCAATCCAAACGAAAAGGTTTGTTGGGTCTTCAAAAATCCAAATAAAGATCATAACTTTACCGCAAAGTCTCTATCTTGAATTGGGTTTCTGTGTTTTTTCGATGATATCAATATTTTGCATTAGAAGACTCTTGTTGGGTCCTTAAAAAATCAAGAAAAGATCATCGGTGTAATGTAAAGCCTCTAACTTGAACTGGGTTTTTTTTCTGTGTGGTTTTTGATGATCAAACAGGTTGCGTTAGAAGAGGTTGTCAATAAGGTTCTCTCTGAGCCCATTAGACCTCATTTTGCTATTGCCAATGTTATTGGCAGTGGAGTTGATCTGAGAGAAAAACTTGATTTTGTAAGATTTATCACCAAAGTATTATATTCGGGCAATTTTTGGTTTTCTTGTTTTGGGTCAATCTGATGCTGAGTCGATTTGTATGGTTTTGTGTTGTAGTTGGCAACAAAACTTGGTTCCCAAACTCCAATTATTGTGTCTTGTGCAAGTGGAATCATGGGAAGAGATGCTGTTACTGGTGAACATAGAGAGGTCAGCACTGTAAAAGATTAGTACTTTTGTTCTTTTTAAGAAATATGAAAGACTACATTTTTGGCTTCTTTCAAATAAATGTGTGCTTGTGTAGGTTATGTTGGAAGAATATTGGGCTGATGGAGAATCAATTTCATGCTTTGGTATCATTTTGACTGTGGGGTTTTTACCTGGACTAAAAGTTGATGTCATCCCGCTGTTACAACCAAGAAAGGTAACTAAACCTCAGTTTGGAAAATGATATTCTCTATAGGATTCTTCATTTCTATTGCCCTAAGTTGAATGGTTCTGTGGCTGTGAGCTTGATTTGCCATATGCGATGTCTAGCATATGCCGCTATATGAATTTGTTGTCAATAACCTAACTGATCTTTATTATGTTCTGCTGATATGAAATCAGGTACATAGACCGGCTTTGGTTGATTACTTTGTGATGAATATTAGGGATTATGCAGCTTCTGTTTCTGGTTGGGCATCACCTGCTGGGATAATACTGTTTGGAGTAAGATAATGTTTTCCAACTTGCTTGCACATCCTTTTATTGAGTGAGATTCTTGCTAAGATGTGATTTTGGTCCTGCTATAGGATGAAGGTGCTGACCAGAAACCTGTCATGGAAAAGCTGGGTGAGTTTTCTCAACTAAGGAAACTTTCTTTCTTCTTGTGCTTGTTTTTGTTCATAGGAAAATATAGAACAAAGGCTTGTTATGTTACAGAAAACATGGCAAACGAAGAGTACACAAATTTTAACTTTTGGGACCCCTGACATGGCAAACACTGCTAATTCGAATTGTGCAATTAATTGGCATGGTTGATCTGAGGGTTCATATTTTATACATTTCTGAAACCAAATATTATGAAAAGGAAGGCATTTTTGTATCTATTGTTTGTTCAAATTTTTTTTTCTGGAAGAGTCTTCAGAGGTTGATGAGAGACAATTCCTTTTCTGTCGTGCTCACCTGCAGCAATAAATTATTTAAGAATGTACAAGTTTGTCACTAATCCTATCTGTTTGGTTACTCACTAGATAGTGTACTAAGGAAACACATCCATTTAGCTGATAAATTAATTGGCTATTTAATTCTTGTCCTGGGTTTTGAAAGTGTTGCTAGACATCAAAAACTGTCACATAGCAAGTCCTGTGCTGCTTCTTAAAGTTGATAATATGTTGTATGTTGCAGATCATGCCATGTCAAGGGATACTGTCATTGTTGGTGATGAGAGAGCTCAATTCCTGTACCGAAGTGGCGTAGAGTCCCGAAATGACTATGGGAGCAGTGAATATTTTCCTGCTGCAGTTGCTCTTGTATTTGCAAGGGATCGAGACAAGCCTTGTGGTATCGGTTTATTAATCTCTGTTTTTGCTATTTCATCTTTTGCAACTAAAATGGATTGGCAATGTGCAGACCTTTTCATTGTTGAATCACATGACATGCTCTCTCATACCTTTGCTGCTCTCACTTATTGAGCAGGCACAGGGGAAATCCAATTCCATGCTGCATTATCCTCTGGTGTTTCTGCAATAGGCCCAAGGTACAAGGCAGTTTCTGTTAGAAAGATTGGATCCGAGACAGGTTGTACGACATTGCTTACTGCCAGAAGAGAAGGGGAACAAGAGATTCAAGATGGTCAAAGGATTCTAGATGACATCAACAATGAGGTATGTTTTTCTTTTGGAAACCCATTCTTTTTTGCTTATGGTGATTTCTTAACTCCTAGTTTATTTGTAGTGTTTGCATAATCTATTTATGATATTTGTTTAAGATCTATGTTTAGAAATATACATTTGTAGATTTTGATGTTTAAGATCTCTCCTTTTGTTTTAGTGCTCAAATTAATTGGGATTGAGTAATTGGCTTTACTTTACTGTTGCGTGAATCATATGCATAGTCACACACAAACTTTTGTTTAGTTTAACAACCTCAGATCATGTTATCTCTGACTGACAATGATCTATCTGTTACATTAATGTGGTTGGAAAACGAGATAGAAATCATATTCTCTGGTATAGTTTTTGGTTTGGCTAAGGTCAGTCACTTGGAATCATATTTATTATTGCTTTATTAATGTATACTGCATTATGCACTTGGTTTCCTTCCATTCCAAATTTACCTATTTTTAACTAGTCCATTTCTAGGGTTTCAAAGTGTCTGCACCATGATCGTAATTCATAGATATTAAATTGGTGATGTGGAGATGGCTCCTTGATATGATAGGATATTTGCAATTTCCAATTCAAAAGCTTATTTCACTTCCAGGTTAAACAAGAAAAAAAAGAATTTGATGCTTAAATATACTGTTTCACTATTATTCTGAATAGCCTATTTTCTGAAGTGGTCCAATGTTGGTTTCAGAAATTACATGTCTAAAAGGTTATACAAGGATTTTAAAAAATTGTTTTTTTTCCAGATTGAAAGTGCTTATTAGGCAATGATATAGTATCCGAACTAAACTGTGTTTCAATTAACATTAGATTTTACTCTCCCGAACTAAACTGTGTTTCAATTAACGTTAGATTTTACTCTCAATGCAGATCAGCAGTTAAGCTATACAAGAGTTTTCTTGCTGCATACACTCTTATAATCTGAAATGTTAATAATAGAGCTCTTGTTCTTACATTTAAAAGTTGTTGCCCAAGAAAAATGTAGGTTTCTTTTCTGCTTTTAATTATAGGTTTTCTTTAGTTTTTAGCTTTGCATTGACATTTATGTTATTGTCTTAAAGAAAGTTACCTACTTTCTATGCTCCAGACAAGAAAGAAAATTGTACATTGGTTTTTGAGTGGTGTTTCATTGTTATTAATCTTTTATTATATTATATTTGATTGAATGTAGAGAATTAATCCTTTCATTGCATTTGTTCTCTCTCAAAAGTATAAATATGTGACAGTTGGTGAACCAAATTGGACGCCCTGACCTGTACATTGGGGTTACTGAACAAAGAAAATGCTTTATTGGGTCAGAGAAGTCAAGAGTGATGACATTCCTGGTTTTCCATGGAGTTATGGGGTGAGATGTTTAACTTTCATAATTTTAATTGGCCTTGTTTTTTCTTACAGACATTCACCATGCGCTTGGAAGAATTTATCAAACATGAAGCGTCTGTTACTTTCATCACTCACGTTGTCAAACTTTAAGAGATTCATGCATTATTTTCTTGTATTCCTTTTTACTCTGGATTCCTTCACAATGACTGAAATGCTATACTCTCAAGCGTTTCTGAATCTATAACCAAAACAGCTGATGAAAATTGAATTGTTTTACTTTAGTGCAGTGTGCACAAGTGCTAGAACCAACAATTTTAGTATCATAACAAACAATAAATTTGGATGTGGGAGTTTTTTCCTTTTGCTTGGTTTAAAGCTTACACTTGCAGACCATTTTCAAATATACTCTTCTCATCAAGCTGGTTCCTTGTCAACAGAGGAGATCAAGAGTACCTTTTTGCTGATGGAGTTGGCATCAGAACTGGTGACTATTTCCAATTTTACCATTCAGATCCAACTACTGCACTATCTTCATGTAATGAAGTCTCTAAGAATTTCAGAAAACTGAAGCTAGATTGGAGTTCTAGAAACTGCCTTCAAGCAGGAGTTTCTGATAATGTCTGTAGTAAGGAGCTTGTTGGAGGTTTTGTTTTCTCTTGTTGTGGCCGTGGTGAATCATTCTTTGAACGTTGCAATGTTGATAGCTCACCATTTTTGGACAATTTTCCTGGGGTCCCAATGGCCGGAGTATTTTGTCGAGGGGAAATTGGACGTGGCTTTTCAGTTTTGAATGCGGATGAAGGCCCAGAAGAAAGGACTCTGCATTGCTGCCTGCATGTATATAGCACTGCATATCTCTTGGTGTCTTATACTCCGGCACCTGCAGAGCATTAGATATTTCTTCTTCCAGATGGATTACCAGAAGTGACTGCTGTTGTTGGAACTGGGTAGTTATGCTGCTTGATTGCATTTTTATGTGAAAAAGCCAGGATATGATATGCAGGTCTTTTTGGTCTTGTTATTTTATAACCATAAGCTAAACGTTTCATGAATTATATTTTCACTTCAGTAGTCAACCAAAACCACTAGCACTAATGTTATCTGGGAAGCCGGGATGAGCAGTGCACAACCTTGCTTTGTAATATCAAGTTATCATTTTGTTGCACTAGATTCAAGGATGTCTGATCTTTCCATACTGCGCCTTGTTCTCTTCTGCAACTTGACAGTTCGTGTAATAAGCATCAAAAAATTGTATTGCCTTGTGTTTCTTATCTTTCTATTTTCAATGGATAAATTATGCAACAGGATTAGATATTTCAATTCAAAATAGATCTCCTGTTCTATGCTTAAGAAAAATGAGCCTAGCTTTAGGAATTGTTGTTTTTCCTTCTCTGGGGACATTGAATTTTCTCTAGGTTTCAGGATAAATGTATTAGCCACATTTAATTTTTGATTCTTTGTTATTTTTTCTGCTCTTATCACATGAAACTCACGAAATTTACAAGTGTTTCAAAACCAAAATAAAAGATGTATAGAACAGAATTGACCAAATATGCATAAATTTGTTTAGCTCTGAACTTCTGGTGCAGTTGGAACTAGCTTTATTCTTATCATAGTATCTCACCCTGTTACCAGCCATATTTGCTTAGTTCATGTGGTTGGAAACTTGAGTAACTTGTGTTCTACTGAACTGGAGCCTTATAAATAGCATGCACAATCTCAAATATCTAGTAGAATTTTCTATTTTGCTGAACTCAATTGCTTGTAATTATGGTCACTTATGATTAGTTCGTGCTGTACTGTACACTTGATTTCTCTATTCTAAAAGTCACTAATTACTGAGCCTGGTTGGATTCTAAGGATTGTAGTTATTGCACCTTGATCATAATTCATATGTTCTGTAGATATGGCTCTTTGATATCATAGGAAAGGTGAAATCTCTAATTCAGAAGTTGCTTTTGCTTCTGGGAAACCATTAAATGGATGCGTAATGCATGACCTCATTTGTAGAACTGTTGTTCTGAAATGACCTATTGTCTGAAATGATCAAATATATTGTAGAAGTTAAAATTAATTGTTTTTATTTATAAAGATTTGCTTTTCATTTGTTCTGCATGAAAATATCTATCTCGGAACAATTTTAACCAAATATTTAAACTTAATTTTTTTAAATTGCAGCTAAAAATATTTTTCTTCAACCTATGCTTTTTATTAAAAAAACAAATCATATAAAAATACATTTCCAGATTGCATATTTAAAATTAATTTTTTTACATTGCAGCTAAAAATATTTTTCTTCAACCTATGCTTTTTGTTAAAAAAACAAATCATATAAAAATACATTTCCAGATTGCAAATACAGATTCAAGCACTGCATTGTCTTCTTGTAGTGATGTATCTGAGAATCTGAGAAACTTGAAAGGCAATAAGGAAATTCTTGGCAGTTTTTATTTGGCGCAACTCTGAACACTGCAGTCTTGATAGCTCACTATTCTTGGTTGGAATGTCTTGTCTTACGGAGATTGGACGTAGAAATTTTAGATTTTTTTCGTTAAGAAGGAAAAATGATAAATTTGCAAACTAAACAGTAAACAAGCATTCACATTCATTCACGGCAGGAGTGTTAAAAAAACGAGTTTATCTCTTGCATTAATTTGAATGATATGGATATTATAAATGATAATAAATTAAAAAAATTTAAAAGTAGATATTATAGATTAAGAGACAGGTAAAGATTTTTTAAACCTAGTCAATTTATCCTAACTCGTATGTTTTAACACATTTTATTTTTACATATAATAATTTATAAAATAAAAATTTATTTTTATTTTATTTAGAAATGTTTTGGCTCGAGATTGCTTATTAGTAGGTTTATGATTAAATTTCTTTAATGTAACAAATACTTGTTTTTTTTTTTTTAAAGGAGAGAGAACTAAAACTTAATAATAATATAAGATATGAAAATAAGTCTTAAAATTTAAAGTGCCATGGTATGTTTTAGTTATTTTTAAATCGGACTCATAAAAATTAATAATATTTTTAACTTAATATGTTAAAAAATTTAAAAATATTAAAAAAATAATTTAAAAAATTTAAAATTACGCAGAAACACGATCCAATATCATTCGCAAACATCCCATTGAACACCAGCAAATCAGGCATAAAGGTACTCCTAGTCTAGAGAGTAGAGATAGATATCTACAGAAAACGGTTTGTCGTTGAGTGGTCGTGGAGTGACGTATAGTTCAAAGAAAGGCCCATCTTCTTTTGAGCAGGAGCGGTAAAATTCTGATACTGTTCAAAGGAGAAGAGAACAAGAGAACCCCAAAAGCCAATCTAAGTCTTTGAATCCATAACTTGTTCAGAACATATACTAAAGAGTGCCAGATTTATCATTTGTATATGCAGCTTGTGCTGGCAAATCATGGAACCAAGTTTGCCATCGAATCCTCTCCAAACCAAAGCTTGCTTCAGCTTTTTCTCTCGATCCAGACGAAAAGGGTTTGTTGGGTGTTTTTAGAAGAACCAAGAATGATCATATATTTAGTGTAAAGTATCTTTCTTGACTTGGATTTTTGAGTTTTCTTGATGGTTTCAATAGTTTGCATTTCTTTAAAAAATCAGGGAAAGATCATATCTTTAGTGCAAACTCTCTTAACATGAAGAATACATTTGGTAACGCGGTGCATTCTCAAAAAATTTAATTTTTTTTATTAAAATTTAATATATTTTATATGTTTTAGATCGTTTTGATGTGCTGATGTCAAAAATAATTTTTAAAAAATAAAAAAACATCATTGGCATGCATTTCGACACGAAAAGTTATTTAAA
>Ga0307518_10000069_pt1 | contig 70038 bp, 105 predicted proteins | sample 25_EM_MG_FD_203889 | JGI IMG/M metagenome (GOLD analysis project Ga0307518, IMG submission 203889) | Populus trichocarpa ectomycorrhiza microbial communities from riparian zone in the Pacific Northwest, United States - 25_EM | ecosystem: Host-associated > Plants > Roots > Unclassified | place...
GAGGAGGAGGAGGAGGAAGAGGAGGACCAATTAATTGACGACGACGAACTACCAACCTCCGCTGCTCCTGCTTCTGGTACCTCATCCGGCACGAAGCGCAAAGCGCCAACCAAGAAGCCTCGACCGCGTAAGATGGAGAAACAGGAGAAGGAACCCGACAAGCCAGTTCCAGGTAAATTGCATTTCATTTCTGCAAGTCCACAACTCCAATTTCTCGATAGGATACCAAGAACGGGTAGCTGAGTTGGATGAACCAAGTACACCCAGTCCAGCTGTCCATGAGAAACCAACACCGAAGAAGAAAGCACCACCTCGTAAAGCCGCCGGTGTTCCGAAGGCGAAAGGCAAGACAACCAAGTATGTTTGACTCCGCTGTCTTTGCGTCAGCCTGTTAACACATGGACGTAAAGGACACCAACAACTCTGATTGTTCCTTCCACAGACGATGCTGCGATGAGCGAAAGTATGTTTGGCGTATTCTAATTGATCGACTGACGTTGACTTGCTCAGCTCACACCATTACTGCACCGTCGTCACCATTTCTCCACGATGTACATGAAGGTGGTCAGTCACCAGACGTCGAGGAACCTCAACAACGACAACCGCCCACTCCCGAAGAACTCGTAGAGACCCCACCCCTCCCAGTTTACCCTCTTCCTTCGAAACCATTCCCAGTCCAACCACCACCTAAAATCAGCACCGGGTTTGCACCCATGTTGCCGCTAGATCGCACTGGGAGCAAAGTCCGTCGATGGAGAATTGCGAACCGCGAAATTAGAGGTATAGCAGGAGGCCGCTGGTTTACTCGCGCGTGGGTTGGTGACAAGGAATCGGAGTTCGCGGCAGCTGTAACGTTAATGTCCGGGAAACTCGCTGACGGGGACAAGATTTCCATCCCCAAGTCCGCGACATCTGCATCTGCACTAGGGAAAGCTGGAAAGGTGAGGGCCTCTCGTACTTCGGCGGGGATCTCCTCTGCGCCCTCCAGAGCCGATTCAATCGTGTCGGAGCTGCACCCCACGAAAGCACCTACAAAGATGCGAAATGTTGTGGTAGGGCCAGCGTCGGAGGCTGGCAACGAGTCTGATGCAGCAACTGCGCCCGAACCTCCTGCTAATATCATGGAATCTTAAGTTTTTATTCTTGTTTTACACCTATTCACCCTACTGCTGCTGCAATATTTACTGCATATGTTTTGTTTCCGACCCACGTCATGGCGTAGTTGCTAAATCGGGTATATTTGCCTGTCGCACGGAGTTGAAAACACTACGACACCAAGGAGAGCTGTTGTTGACCTCATACCCTGTTCGATACTTGACATCTGACCAGCGGGGTGGACACCCTTGTCCTCCTAAGATCGAAAGTAAACAATGGTCGCGAGGGGCGCGACTGCCAAAGTAGATGGCAGGTCAGGAGCCGAGGGAAGATCTGCCCAGAGTTCGACGAAAGCTGCGGAACGACGTGAGTGGAGCATACAGAAGTGTAATTCCAAGCTATCCGAATTGATGTTGGCCAGTTGTCACTCCACAGTCGTATTCGTTGGATCCCAAGTATAAGAAATACACGCAACAGGTCGAAAAGTGCCTCAACGCGTTTGATAATGCACACGAATGGGCGGATTGCATCGCATTCTTGAAGCAGCTTCTCAAGGTCATATCACTCCGCTCGCCTTCCTTACATCTTGTTGATGCCACTCCTCGCAGACATTCCAATCTTACTTGCAATTCAAGGAGATCCCACACAAATTGATCGTCGCAAAACGTTTGGCGCAATGCTTGAATCCCGCGCTTCCCACTGGTGTGCATCAGAGAGCTCTCGACGTATACATTCACATCTTGTCTGTTCTTGGGGTAAGGAGGGAATTCTTATGACGATACATTCCTGACCAACAGCCACCAGACGGAGGGATTGAAGCACGATCTTTCCCTTTGGTCCTCGGGATTGTTTCCTTTCTTTGAATACGCCGCAACATCGGTCAGGGTATGTGAAGCTCATGTCTACATCGCTGGTTGCTCATAGTGTTTACCCATGTGTTAGCCAACCCTTCTCAACATCTATGACAGTCATTACCTCCCTCTACAACATAATCTTCGTCCTGTCATGAAAGCCTTTATTCTTGCTCTACTCCCCGGCCTTGAGGAGGAGACCGGGGAGTTCTTTGACAAGGTATGCGTTCAACGTTTACCTCGTCGGCGATGTGACTGTATCGTAGGGAAGGTGCTCGTTCTACTGGACCGACTGGCGGATTCTGTATCCCAAGTATTTTTCATGCAGAACCTATGGCTTGTCATGATCACGATGCCTCCTGTTAGGGGATCAGCCCTTAATTTCCTGTCACGTCGACTTCCTCGATTAAACGCAGACGAAGGTGTGTCATCACATATGTGGATATCGGTAAAGCTAAGTATTTGTAGATTTTACACAGATCGTTGGTCGGGACATTGGTCTCATGATCCGAGCTTTTGCTTCTGCGCTGGAGGATGAAAACTTGTTGGTCCGCAGGGGTGCATTGGACGTCCTGTTGCAATCCATGCGCATGGATAGTGCTGCAGTCAAGAATGCACAGCCGGAAGATTGTACAATTCTCATGAGGGCAGCTACTAGTGTCGTACTCCGACGCGACCTGTCCCTCAATAGACGGCTATACACCTGGTTACTAGGTCCAGATGACAAGAGTGAGGCTCAGTCAGCATACCTAAAGCAACATGGGCTGCAGCTGTTAAGCAGCACTTTGAAGGTGGTTGTCTGTGGTTGTCCTCCTTCCGTACAGTGGTCTCATCCTTTTGACTAGCACGAAATGTTCACACCTTCCGAGGAGTACTCAGAATCCCGGCCATTCAAGGTCTTCATTTCTCTTCTCGACAAGTGGGAAATAGGGGCACCCTTAACCGAAGTCCTTGTTTATGATGCTCTCAAGGCTATTCGACAACACCTACAATCGGGATCCGATGGCAGAGAAGACGTGCGCTAGAATTGTAACATCCGCTGTGTGACCGCTGACCGTTTGTTTGTACAGGTCACCATGACCGCAAGTACTCTGCTAGAAGCTGTGGAACCCACTGTGCTATGGAAGCAGTTGCTGAGCTCCATGTTCGAAGCCATCAACGATGGTAGTCAATTAGAAGTGTGTCGAACTACTGCATCTGACCTTTCTTTTTGTGACTTGGGTTCACCAGGCGATCCACTTGACCATTTTCCTTCTTCGTGAGCTTCCGGTGCATGACGAGGAGGTGAGGAGCGTGCATTTACCGATCATTTTTGCTGCTCTCATTGAGAAATTGATGGTAAGAATACTTGTATAAATTAGAGCTACGGCCTTATTCTCTTATTCAGGACCACATTCAAGATGACCTTTCTCGCGCCGCATCTTCATCTGTTCGAGAAGGCTTCGTTTTGCAACAAGAGGTTTTACGCAGCATGGTACTGGAGGCTCTGCAGCAGCGACCTAGTTTCAATGATGCAATTCTTCAAGAGCGATCTACTTCCTTCAGTCCATTGGTTTTCGCCACAACGTTTTATGGCCTGGATCCGCCCGTTGTTCCCAACTATAGGCCAGCTACCCCTCTAATGACTGCCGTTGAGCAATTGTTCAGGTTGAGTCAGACGTGTGCGAAATGTCTGGTGCAGAAACAAGGATCAGATGATAATCTGAAAGCGACACATTCGCATATACTCTTCATACTCGCCAGGCTTGCTGAGTTTGCTAATGGGAGGCCGGATATAAGCCTGGATCTTTCATTAGTTCCTTCACGTTGGCTCGAGGATGTGTTAGACTGCCTTGACATGGAGGTGTGTGGTCGAACATGCACTCGTCATCTTTGTTCATTCCTTCTTAGAGTGTCGAGTTCCCGCTGCTTGACCGTTGCATATCTCTCATCGTCGCTTTTCATCGCTCGTCTGGACTGTTGTCGAAGACTCCTGTGGGCCAAAAATCGGTCCTCAGTCGAATGGTCAAAAGAGTAAGTGGTCTTCTTTTCTCTCTTGTCAATCGTATTTAGTGCGGCAGCTTTTCAGATTCCTTCGACAGGGTTATGCTGTATATCATGTGCGGGCTGTAGGTTTAGTTTGGACTCTCGAGTCTTCAACCGGCCACCATTATGTTGAGTCCATCATCGCACAAAGTCTTAATTCCCCAGACTTTTGTCGCCTGGACGAAGCATTAGAAGCTTTCGGAGTACTCTGGAGGCTGACAGGTGAGATACCTAGTGTTGTCGTAGGACACTCAATGGAACCTTTTGTATCAGAAGACGATACTTTCCCCGGCTTTCGTTTGAAGGTACCAATGATGATCGTGCTAGACACACTTCGGCATGACCATCCCAGCATCCGCAGAGCTGGTGAGACGTGGATGCGATGTAACCTCAGATCTTACACAAGAATACTGGAGCCCATTTTTTATGATCTCGTCGACCCAATTATTCGCCGGAAGCCCTGTCGGACGAAGCTGAGAGGAAAAGAGGTCCAAGGTTATGTCTATGAACAGGCATTCGATCAGCGTTATATTCACCACCTTTTGGAAGTCCTGCTTGCGATCGTCCAGTTCGGCGGCCAGGGATTTGCGAAAGCCGCTCGGAGCGCCCTGTTGAATCGGTCATATGAACCTCTACTTCGCAGACTTGAAGATGGTACGTGTATCCCTCATGTGGTGACTTCAAGTTAGCAATATTCGTCATAGCATCCCTTGATCCTACCACGAATTTCCTCGATGCATTGGTTGAGATACTTTCTCGGTCGGTCACACAACTAGCCTCGGACCCTCCTATTTTTGACCAGATCTGTGTAGTTTTCTTCAGTCGGAGCCGAAGGAGCAAGCTAAATCGACAATGGGCCCTCTGAATCTGAAGATACAATCAACATCCGTCGAACTACTACACGCCGTCGTTGCCCGAGGAGAAATCGATCACCTATCTCTCGAAGCATTGGAGCCTGTCGTGATAGGCAAGCTATACTTCACTGTACACCTCCGACATCTCGACCTTCAAAATAAGTTACTTCGGATATTACACTCTCTTATCTCTGCCTCAACGACATCCATTATTCACCTGAATGATGTTCGCACAGAGGGGCACGACGGTTTAGAGATTGGACCAAGGATTTACACTGCGAACCCACTTTTGACCCAAACACTCATAGATGGCATATCTCTTCCTCATAACCGAGTCATGTCGCAGCATTGGTTGGACTTTGTGTTGATGACAATCCCCCAGTTCCAACCAGCGCTCCAGGGGCTTATATCCCCAATAGCTGACTGCCTCGGGCGGCTACTTCGTTCCTTTTTGGCTGATGTTCTCCGAGCCAGCCATCCAAGCTCAACTGACACTGTCCTTGGAGTTGCTACTGATGCTGAATTTGTCATGCTACTCAATGCTTTAGAGCGGCTACTCGCCCTCGGCTTGGCAAACTACACAGAGTTGAGCCAGCAAGATGAGGACTCTTCACCGCAGGAGAAAACTGGAAACGAAAGCGGCGGCATCCTCGGCTATGTTTCCAATGTCTTCACAGTGGATAGCACTTCCACGCAGATCGATGATCAACTAGTTGTAAGTTTATCCCAACCAATGCGGCTTACTACTGAACTCTACTCAGGCTCGTTCTCCTGGCTATCGGTCACTACACGAAGGGATTCGTGTTTTGTTCGCCATTTGGGCAAATCTCCTGTGGACGAATCCTAGCCCTACACGTCCAGAAGATGAGATGTTATCAATGATATACAACCGAACAAGGGCACGTTGTCGGAGAGCGCTCGAGCATCTCTTTCGGGCACATCCAAACGAAGTGCTCGAATCTCTTGTCATCTGCTGGGAACGCGACCTTACACTGTACTCTCGGGATTCGCAACAAGCCGAGAACGCCTCTTTCGAACTGGTGGATATTCTCATCGCAAGCGCTCATTCCGCAGTCCACATGATATGCGAGAGCGTAACAGTCAGAACAAGTGGCGTGTCCGGAGGAAGTCGCAAGTATGTCAACGGCAATCTGTAAGTTGGCCGATTTTTCCACTGCGTAACTTATGAATGCATCTACAGGTCCGACGGTACCCTGCTCAAATTCCTCGAGCAATATTTGTCTCGCCTGGAAGGGCCCTTGGCACTCCAAGTTTGGGGACGATTTATTCAGTTTGCGAAAGAAGTCACTTCTAATGTTCGAGAGTTCCGTGTACAGGTGTACCTGGTGCTGAGGTATGCAGGATTACATTTGCTACAGGCTTCGCTAATACTGTCCACCAGGTGCCTATCTGTTATCGGTGACAAAGTCACTCAGACCACAGCAATGGATGACAAACGCATCAAGAAGGATCTGCAGGAAGTATTCGGAAAATTACTTGACGCTTGCGTAGCCTTTGCTGGGCGGGGTTCTGAGTCTTCTAGCAAGATCAGACGGACGACAAGGGAATCCATTATCAATGGACGTTCATCCCCAGGGTCTCGTGGAGGTAAGCGTGAAGCCAAGCGGTTCTAAGCTCTGAGCGTGACATAACTTTATAGGCGATCTGAAGATAGACGAGAAAGCTAATTCTAGCACAACGTCACTACCAGATACCATCAAACCGACGTGGAACACCGAATTACCACTCCAGGTATGCATCAGTTCTCGTCTGTTGCGTGCTCCGCTCATCATCGGTGTTGCTCACAGGTCACAAACTTCATCGCAACGACTGCACTCCCCAGTTTACGTAAATTCCTCATGGACAATGACAAGATTGCAAGCGCTTGCAGCAACATCGTATATCATGTCGTGAATCCAGCAATAAAAGTCAAGTCAAAGTCAGCGCGTCGACATAGCTGTCTCCCCCACTTCGCACTGACATTTCTATGTTTAGACCGCTGGACTTGGATCCGATGGTTATCGAGATAATCAAGGAAATGACCAAGGTGTCGGTAGCGCTCAAGGTTTGGCGAGCACCCGTGATTGATGTTTTATACGACAACCGAGTTTTCAACTCCAACTCCACTGTCGCGACAAGATGGAAGCCTGTCGTCAAAGCATTATTTGACTCTGATAAGACCTCCTTTGGCGATCTGCTCGGTGGGGGTTTTACGCGCCACTCAGACTGCGTTCTTATACCTATATAATTAGGCCGCATCGCAACTGCACCTTCGACAAATATCTTCGCCAACCGAGAAAATGAGATGCTTCTCAGGTCACTTAACCTCCGACGACTTTCGTTTGTCCTATTCACCGGGGAGAAGAACCACTTTTTGACACAATTGCCAAGTGTGCAGGAAAAGCTGGTGGACATCTTGCGCAACGTACAGTCACCCGTGGTCCAGAGTGAGGTTTATCTATGCATTCGTGTTCTGCTGTGCCGGCTCTCGCCACACAATTTGACGAGCTTCTGGCCAGTCATTCTAACTGAACTAGTGAGATTATTTGTTTCTGTCCATGGCCTCGTTTATCCACGCTTCTTTACGCCTCAGTACCGTATCTTCGAACAGATCATTGTGACAACTCCAGCAGACGAGTCTGAGGAGTTACCGCTCATCCTTTCAGCCAGTAAATGTCTTGACCTTTTATTGACCCTGCAGACGGAGGAGTTCCAGATGTAAGAGTGTCTTATGCCCATGTTCGCTGTGCTGACGCATGCTTTTAGACACCAGTGGATCTTCATCACAGATACAGTTGATGCTGTCTACCACCCTGACAGCTGGACACCAGAAGCTGTGTTCGACCGACTGGCGGACAAGGTCGTTAACCTACCGGTCCCAGACGTAAAGGTATGCGTCGTCACTTCCCCAACGGTACCTCTTACCTTATCCTGATACCTAGGAGCGTTTGAAGGCGAACAATAGTGGCGGCGTGGCGTTCCCCACATCATCCACATCTGTCAGCTTTCCCTCCAGCGGCCGAACTAACAAGATGCGCCGGCCGATGTTAAACAACCTTCGCCAAATCGACTCCATTCGCGACTTGATTTCCTTCTTTTCACACGTTAGTCTTTCCTCCTACGAGAGCATCTATGCTAGCGTCGGAAACATTGACTGGGAAGCTGTGGAGCAAGGCATTTTGGACGATATCTTTGATGGTCGGTGATCACTGTCGTCTCCACACCCTTTAATACCAGAAGCCAATCGCTCCTCACGAACATAGAACAGTACTTACAAGTTAAATCGCAAATATGTATAATAATGACAAAAACAGAAGGGGTCGACGTTGTTCTTCTTACACACTACTCTCACAAATGCTCATACTTATCTCCCAGTTTCCAGTCTTTTATAACTCTGGGGGAATCAACTTCGTAAGGGTTCTTGATTATGATAAAGAGCGGGTTTTTCAAAAACGGCAGCTCATCCTTGTACGGATCGAACAACTCCTTCTGTGTAAGGCGTGCTCTTTTCCCATACTTGAACTTTTTCCTCGTGCCCACCTCCCTTGAGAGCACAGCCTCATTGGTGATGATGATGATTCATAGATGCCGTCGGCCTTCTGAGGCATTCCATTCCTCCTAAAGTACCCCTCTATTTCGCAGGACAAAAGTCTCTTGTCTTTTGAGGTTCATCTCGTCAGGAGCATGCTTTGTCGCCCAGGCATAAGCATCATCAAACTCCAAAACAAACGCGCCGACGATTCAAGTCATAGTGATTGGAACCTTCAAAATTTTAGTAAAGAGTCAGGAATTCCAGCTGAGTGAATGGAATTGGCTTGTATTTCCGGTGGTTTTTCAGAGGGGCTGTGGAAGAGAGGGCACTCGTTCGGTCTAAGTTTGTGATGGTGTAAGGTGACACCACTGTTCCCCGTAATACTATTCGTGAGCTGTCGTATGAGTAGCGATACACGTGACTTACATTTATGTAACAGCAACAGTCACGTGTAGTACAGGAGTGCACCCACTGCTATCATTTATAGCAAACGTCCAAGATGAAGCCAATCGTGCAAGATGAAGATATGGAAGATGATCTCGCAGCTGAGGAAGAGAACAAGCTAATTAACGAGGTCTGGTTCCTGCTGTGCCAGCCAGTCGACGTAACTCACAACACCCTCGCAGGAGTACAAAACTTGGTTAGCAAGACGGTCATTTATACCTCTCCAGGTTGCTCAGATTACCTCACAGGAAGAAAAATGCACCGTATCTCTATGACTTGGTGATTACACATGCACTCGACTGGCCAAGCTTGACGTGCCAGTGGTTCCCGGACAAGGAGTCGTATGTCTCAGTGCCCTATTGAACAGTCCTTCCTACAATTTTCGTTTTAGGCCACCCAACAAGCCATACACCGTTCACCGTCTTCTACTCGGCACCCACACTTCCGGCCAGGCCCAAGACCACCTCCAAATCGCGACTGTCCAGATACCAAAACGCTCGGGACCCCTGGCCGACAAGCTCGACCGTAGCGACTACGACGATGAGAGAGGCGAGCTTGGTGGTCACTCAATTCCCCCTCAGCCCCGTATTCAGATTACACAGCGAATTAACCATCCCGGAGAGATCAACCGCGCACGATATATGCCACAGAACCCAGACCTCATCGCCACCAAGGCGGTATCAGGAGAAGTCCTTATTTTTGACAGGACAAAACATTCTAGCGAGCCCGAACGGGGGGGTGTCTGCAAACCTGATATTCAGCTCGTGGGGCAGACGAAAGAAGGGTATGTTTGCTGTCCTTCCTATCATCTTTTGTCTCAAGCATGCAGGTTTGGTTTGGCTTGGAATCCTAACAAGACTGGTCACATCCTAGGAGCTTCGGAGGATATGACCATTTGCCTTTGGTACGTATCTTTTTTAGATACTTCTGTGCTGCTTCATACTTTTCTAGGGATGTAAACTCATATACCAAAACGAAAAATACCATTGAGCCGACAACGGTATTCAAGGGTCACACGTCAGTGGTCGGAGTAAGTACGCACGAGTAACTTACAGTGGCGCTGTTGACGGCATCCAAGGACGTTGACTGGCATCCGATGAAAGAGAATGTCTTTGCGAGTGTCGGAGATGACAAGATGTTGATGTTGTTCGTATCCAGTCCCAATCGTTGCACATACCAATTGAGCTCACAGTTACGTTGTAGGTGGGATACCAGAACAACAGCAGAACCAACGATGAGGGTGAAGGCGCATGAGCGAGAAATCTTGGCTTGCGCCTTCAATCCTGCTTGTGAGCATCTCATCGTTACTGGGAGTGCAGATAAGGTATTCGCTTATATTCACTGCTTGAGATTGATGCTAACTGTTCCACTCCGCAAAGACAATCGTTCTTCATGACATCAGAGCACCGACCAAAAAGCTGCACACATTCGAGTCCCACACTGACGAAGTATTGCATGTCGCATGGTCACCTCATACTGCGTCTGTTTTTGCGTCTGCCTCCAGCGACAGACGCGTGAACATTTGGGATCTTGATCAAATCGGAGTGGAACAAACACCAGATGATCAAGAGGATGGGCCACCTGAGCTCTTGTTCATCCACGGAGGTAATTACATTCCACGACCATATGTTATTCAATCAATTGATATCAGTCCCACAGGCCACACAGCTCGCCCATCCGACTTTTGCTGGGCTCCAGGCGAAGGTGAAAATTGGACAGTGGCGACAACATCTGAAGACAACATTGTCATGGTCTGGCAGCCGACCATGCGCATATGGGCAGGTGATGAGGTCAAAATCGACGAGAAGGAACTCGAAGGTGATGCGATGGAAGGAATCGAGAGTACAAACGAAGCCAGCATCTCGCATGTCGCTGGTACCAGTGGTAAGAGTGCAAGTGCAAGTGGGGCCACAAGTACCAGAAGTCAGAGTATGAGCATCAGTGCAAGTGCGAGTAATGCGGACGCAGAAGACGATAGCTGAAGAAAGTACTGTATGTTCATATACACTAAAATGAACGCTGCATCCAGAGATACCCATCAGGGGATACATAGAAATACTCCTGCACCGCGCTGGATGTGTGGCAGGCCGATAGCTGACCAGTGTGAAGGTTACAGGAATAGGAGCCTAGCGAGTTCGAATAGAACTGCGACATTTCGCTAAGAATGCAGTCGTCGATAGCATGAGATGAACTCACCTCCGCCTACAACGACAAAGAGAATCATGCCAAGCGCCCACATACTAACGGGGCTCCGTTTTGACAACTGCTCGTAGCGCGAAGGCTTGACTGCCCTCTTGCCTGAGCGGACGGCATTTGCAAACTGGGCGTTCTTGTGACGCAGCTCAAATTGAGTTGGCTTGAACAGTGTAAACGTGAGTCTCTGGATAAAATTCAACGCTCACCATGTCCAAAATACAAGTGAAGGAGCGACGTGGTGAAGTGGAAGTGGAAGTGGAAGTTGCACCGTGACGTGTGAGGTTGTTTATTATGTCATCCTTGCCTCCCGGTGACTTTGGTTATGGGTCACGGAAAGAAAGTCTCGCTCAAAGCAACCCTCCAGTCTCAGCAGTCCAGGCTGAAGGCAAAGAAAAAGGCTGACCATGCAGCACAAGTAGCAGAGCAGAAAGGAAAGCGAAAACCGCAGAATGCGAAGGGGAAATCCAATCAACCACCCACAATCCCCTTCCGCCCCACTGATAAAATCCTTCTTATTGGGGAGGGCAATTTCTCATTTGCTCGCGCTCTATTCGTCGATCCCCCAGCTGTACTTGAACACTTACCCGCAGCGGGCGTGACAGCGACTTCATACGACTCGGAGGAGAACTGTTACGCAAAATACTCCGATGCAAGGGGGATCGTCGAAATTCTAAGAAACCGCGGAGCTGAAGTCGTATTCGACGTCGACGCAACCAAACTGCACAAATATCCCGCCTTTAAAGGGAGGCGATGGGACAGGATAGTCTGGAATTTCCCTCATGCAGGTATGCCTCTTTCTAACTCAACTTGAATATTGATGTCACCTTATCTGTGAAGGAAAGGGTATCACAGATCAGGATAGGAACATTTTATCCAATCAGCAACTCATACTGGACTTTCTCCGTTCTGCCTCGTCTCGTCTCTCTCTAGGGCTTGTACCTTCAGTGCATCGGTTGAAGCGACCGCACAATATGCCAGATGACGATGACGAAAAAGACATGGATATCATATCTGACTTTGATCCGGAAGATTCGCTTCCGTCCACAACAGTGGGCAACGGAAGGGGTACATTACTGATTACGCTGCGGAACGTTCCTCCATATACTACTTGGTAGATCTACCTGTCCACTTACAAACTCGCGACTCACATTTCTTCGAAGGGACGTGCCGCGACTGGCTAAGGCGCCTCCAAAGCCATCGAGGACTGGCGAGACTCTAAACCCGCGCTTCAAGTTGCTGCGCTCTTTTGTGTTCCATAGAAGCTTGTGGATAGGGTATGAACACCGCATGACCAAGGGCGAGAGAGCGCATGGTCAGGGAACGACTGGCATAGGTGGTGAAGATCGAACATGGGAGTTCTGCCTGCAGGATTAGATTACTTAACCTATGTAATCTTCTGTGTGTAGCATGCTGAATATCTAACAATGCAAGTGTGACGATGGTGGGGGTTGACTCTCTTCCAGTCCCTTTTTCAAACCCTCCAGCGATCTTGCCAATCTTCCTCCGCTTGCCTCACTGAGAACGGCCGCCAATTGTATGGCTGGGGAACTGAGCAACCGGACAATCTGTGCCCGCAGCGTATCCAGCGTCGGCAATTTGGCCACGTCCTTCACCTCAGTCGCTGAGAACACCCTTCCTTCGATTAACGCACCCATGACTTTGAGTTCGGGAGTCAACTGTGGTTTAACACGTGGTCGTGGTCTTCCAGGAATGAAATCTGCGTCCTCGTCTCTCCTCCCTTTTCCCTTCGAGGTGTCCTCCTGAACCGCTTTCTTGGCTGGTACTGCACGATCCATGGCGCGGATGATAGCGTTGAGTTGTGGGGGGTCAAGGGACGGTAGAGTCAACATGGCAAGGCCGCCCTCGACAAGCTTTGCGAGGCTTTCTGTCGCGTGCGCGTCCAGAGGCGCAAAGTCGCGCAGGGCAACTCCAAAGATGGAAGTGCGCATGACGGTGAGCTTCGGCGGGGTGGCGAGGGTGGGCGAGGCGAGAGACGGCGCAAACTTGGCATTGGCGACCTCGACCTCTCTTCTTAGGAGCTGCAGTCTGCGGGTATCAAAGTCTTTGTGCCGGAGAAGAATGATAGGTGCTTGGCTGCTCGCCCCGAGCATGTTTGTGTACTGGTTATACAAGTACGTTTTCCGTTCGCTGTATCGACGAGGAACCACCTTCCCCTCGTACATCCGCGATGATTCTACTGATACCGCATAGCTGCGAGTGCATAGCTGCGTCGTCGCGAAAATGCGCTTCGATAGCATAGCGCGTTGAAAAAGTGACCTCGCTCGTTTCGGTACGAGAGTGTTACAGTCACGTGGTCCGAGTGTGGTCACGCATGTCACACGTCTGGTGTTTCTTTACCTGCGCATACGAGGCGAGCTTGGGTTGCGTTGAGTGCCATGTCTGTCCCCTGCCTTTGTGGGATCTTCAAAGATATTGACGCGAGTCCGCATTAGGGACGACGACGACGCTTTTCTGTATGGGGAGGACGCCACGGCATCCGGGGTAACGACTACTGCTGGTAAGACAACTCTAACTATCGTCGGAGGGCTCCTAAAGAAGTCTCCACTTTTGCTGTATCTCTTTCGCTCAATGCCATTACAACTTTGACTCTTGTTCACTTTCTGTGTGTGTGCGATCAGTGTCCCCTCCGTGAGTCTCATTCAAGTGTGTGAGCTAAAGCTTTGTTGAAGTCCTTGTTGCAGCGTGTCAGTCGAGCCAGTAAAGGCTGCTAGTGCCATCGCTGACAACTTGGAGGCCAAGGCAGAAGAGGAACCTCCTTTCGGACCAACAACTGAGATCGAGGAGAGTGAGGAGAATGGTGTGGTCGAGGAGGAAGAGGAGCAGGTCGAGGAGCAGGAAGCAGAAGCGGAGGAAGAAGAGAGTGATGATGTGAGTGTAATGAATGCCTGGCAGTTGTCGAAGCTCAACTGTTCTCTGCAGGACATAGAGATTATCATGGAACCCACCTCCCGGTCCCTCGATTTTCGGTGTGTATTATCATGTACCAGCTGACCCATGACTCCTCATAGAATATGCTAGACAACAAAACGCAGCTGTCCGACGATCCGTTAACCAAACAACGCCAAGTAAACGTATGCTCCTGTCCTCTTCGCGCCCAATTCCAGTTCTCACTGCTATAACAGCCCCACCATCTCAGCTAACAACAGAATATACACCTCGAGACAGAGGGGCTCCCCCAAAGGCAGGCCCGCCACCAACTACGCCAGGCTCATTCCCGCCACAAGTCACTTCACACGATGCTGGCATTGACGAGGGCCCAGATCCATCAACACTCCCACCCGCTATCGCACCACCTTCCTATCCCTCCATAAACCCCGATATATCGGGCACACTCGATGGTCGGTCCATTCTGGAAGTGGATTTGAGCGCCATGGCAGAAAAACCATGGCGGCGTCCTGGTTCTGATATCAGTGACTGGTTCAACTACGGATTTGACGAGATATCTTGGGAAGCCTACTGTTACAGAAGGCGGGACTTGGGAGATCTCACCAGTGTTCTCAAGACCAACGTGCTTGTACGCATCTATCTATACAGGAGCCGACATATACGCACACTCACACCTGTCTATTCAGAACTTTGCAGCCATGACCGAGGACCAATTAACAGCCCTACCTCCAGAGCTCCGCACAATGGTCATGACAGGCGCAAATGCGATGATGAACCAAAGTTCGAATGCCAATATGATGGGTCCCAGCGTCGGTATGAACCCCATGATGGACATGACCGGCATGGGTCCGATGAACATCCCTATGGGGATGAGCATGAATGGTGACCTCGCGATGCAGATGCAGGCCGGTGGACCGATGATGCAAGAAGGGCCAGGGCCCGTAGGACCTGTAGTGACGAATGGGACACCAGAGCAGAGCGTGCAGATGGCCATGCAGGACGGGTTTGGCGGGGGCGGCCCAGGTCCTGGCATGATGGGGATGGGGATGGGCGGTGACTATGGTATGCAGGTATGGTTGGATCCCTCTTCTTTATTCTAGCTACCGTATAATGAATTCGTTCATGACGCCACGCGACGCTCGATGCTTATGCGTCATCTTTTTTTTTTTTTTCTTCTTCTGATAAGCAGGAGCAAGTTCCCATGGGACAAGGGATGTACCCTGGCATGGAAGGCAGAAACACGCCTGTTCCTGCTCCCGTGCAGACACCCGCACCAGGACCAGTTGCCGGGCCCGCACATGCTGGTCGCGGTGCGCCGCCGCCAGCTCAGTTCAGGGGAAGGGCGATGGCCCAGGGTTTGCGTGGCCGAGGGATGTTTGCAGGACGTGGCCGAGGGAGATATGATGGACGTACGTTACCGTTCGCATGTAGGTCAATGATACTTGCTGATTCGACCCCACATGCAGCACCGCAAGGGCCTGTTCGACCAGCGTCGCCATTACCACCAGGCGTCCCAACTGGTCCCCGAAATCAGAACCGTTATAAAGATAGGGATGGGAATGCGCCTGCTGTAGAGGGTTTGGATTATGGTGGAACAGCCAAAGATGCAGGGGGAAGGACACCGTCAGGCGAGCCAGAGGATCGCGGGCACAGCAGGTGAACTAGCATAGAGTCCCGGTAATACGCTATTATTCTGATATGAGATGAACAGGAAGCGACGTAGCTCACCCGGACTGGACGATTCGAGGGGAACAAAAAGGCGCTGAGTCAACGATGTTGCTATCTAATGGAGTGTTTATTGTGTTGAACCCATGCATATCTCTTGGCCTGGCATCTCGAGATTATTGGAGGCATTTATTACCACGATGCTCTTTATTATCTTATGGCTCGTCGTACCTGTTGAACTAGGACCTCTTCCATGGCTAATTAATTGGTTCGATGTTGAAATACTGAGAACAGTCGTCTTGAATTTGGCTGATGTCGTAGGTCCAGCGGGACCTGGAGCGATGAAATTAAGATACAAACATGGACCAGCTACAATAGATAACACAACAGGTAACGAGAACAATAATCACGAGTTGGCACTTCTCCCCGAACGTCCGTTACCACCGCCCCCGACACGTTTTCTATTCCCCCTTGCGCCTCGTTTGCCATTCCTCTGCTTCGCCCTACACACATCGCAAAACCATGTCCCATCTGGCGGCACGGTAAGTCCGATACAGGTGAGATGAAACTGCAAACAATCATAATTAGACCATAAACGGGAAGATATTGCTTCATGGACAGACGCACCCATTCCCGTTCACAATTGGCATCGTCGCACGCAATCATTTCTCCGTAACTGATCCCATCGCAGAAGCAGTATGTCCTGTCGTCTCCTTCGCCATCGCCTTCCCCGGCTTCCGTTGCGGTGTCGGGTGCCACGCTGGCTGCTTGGTTGTCGCGTGAGTTCAAAGGGAGGTTTGGAGTCAGGGGACCCATCGACATGCCGGTATGAGCATTGCGTGCTACAGGGACGCCCGGCCCCTCGAGCTGGCCGTGAGGTGGTGGACCTGCCCAGTCGTTCGAGTGACTAGCAGACAAGTCGTATTTGTGTACGCCATTGGCGCCACTGGCGTACTGTGCAGACAGGGATGGGTGCATTGAGGAGGAGGTGAGTGGAGGGAATATGTCTCTTCGTGATGTCGAGCCATTTGGTGTCTGGTCATCGTGGCCCTTTGCGCGTCTGTGGGATGCGTTGCCTGATCGACTGTTGCCTGCCACGCGCGAGTTGCTCGCGTGTGAATGAATAACTGGGTTGAGGTTATGGGAAGTGACAGAGAGAACGGACTCCGTAGGGGATGCGGCACGGTCTGGTCTGGTAGGGAACGATGTTAGAAGGTGTGGATGATGTTCAGAATGTGAATATACCTTCGCGAACGAACGCTATTGCGTGCCCGGGAAGGGCCCGCCTCCCCATTCCTTTCCTTGCGTGGCGACTTCATACCAGCGATGTCAATATCATCATCTTTGTGGTTTCTCTTCCGTTTTGCGGGGCTGTGGTCTTGACCGGTAGACATGATGGAGCTGTAATTGCCTCGTTTGCGCCGAGAGCCCTCCATGATAGGCATGTATGATCTGGAGGAAATGTGCGGGTACGTGGTCTTGCGGTTCAAGACAGACATGTCAAATGAGGGGACGAAACTGAGGAGGGTACGCATGTGGTTAATGTTTCCTCTGAGGTTGTCGGCTGCCTGGCAAGCAACGCGGATTTTGTCCTCTCCGCCGAGCTTTAGACGGGATGCCTCGTCAGCGATTTGTGTCAGGAGGAGTAGCCTCTCCTGCTTTGAAAGAGCGCCCTCTTCTATGACCTGGGTGAGTTGCTGGATCTTCATGGTGATAGATGCCATGGAAGAGGAGAGGACAGCGTCGAGTTCACGAAGGTCAGCAAAGTTGCGAGATAGGTCGAGGGGAAGGGTGTCAAGGGTGTGGGTGTACTCGGAGACAAGAGAGAGGGTATACACGGTATTGATGTTGCTTGGCTGCTGCGACTTGGGCGCTCGCGAGGGGACCATGGTCGAGTTCGCGCCAGATGATTTTGAGAGACGGGGAGGACAACCACCGATGGCGGACTTTGCCGGCCCGGATCACGTCCATTATTTACATAATTATTTATTTCACTCCTATCTTTCGATCGGAGACCTTACGTGTGGTTCATCAGACTTATTGTTAGAGAGAGAAATTGGAGAGAAAAAGACAATAGATGATACAGTGGGGGTTGCAGTTCTAAGCAGACAAAAATATGGAAACACAGGCGAATGTCGAATGCAGGCGTGATGTGTGGTGTCCAGCACCCTCCACCACAGCATATGGTTCCGTTGCCTCTCCGTCGTGTATCCCCTCGCACCTCCACCCTCCCAAGGCCTATGATACAGTATGGGTATTCATAACACGACATTATATGATGCAGATCTTGAAAATAAAACCGCGATGGCGGTCTTCAATCGAGGGAGACCGAAATTACTTCCGGCAGAGTCTTCTGAGTGGGTTCTGGCTGCCGCCCGTGGGGGACGACTGCGATCCCGGCTGGTTGCCCATATGAGAGCCCAGTGAGGCGTACATGGCATGTGTGTCGCGGGGATCCGTGTGGAAAGCGGAGAATGCATGTGGGGCAGATGGTGCAGTGGGGAAGAACCCGAAGGTAGGGGATTGGGGAGGAGCGGTGTAGCCGTTGTAAGAAGACATTATAATATTAGATCAAGTGATGTTGGTAGGTCAGAGAAGAGCGTCGCAATATGGGATATGATAGGACGGGTGGTTTTTCGTGACGCTGATAGGCTCGGTCGTGTGCGCGCGACACGCAGGGATAGTGTGCACAGGAGGTAACAAGGTAGCAGGAGTGATCGTAGGCTGTTTGTCGACAAAAGAGTCGAACAATGCGAAGACGCGCGAAGGATGCGAGACGTTTGATGACCAGATAGGTCTGAGGAGAAGATGGTTGGTATCGAAGCAATTATATATGCCATAGCAGGGGTTCAAGGACACAAGCTAGCACCCGCTTTTGGACATCGCCTTGTCCAGATTTGGAATAACGGGTTAACACTGCCTCTTTAGGAACAAAGAACCGTATGCGCTTGTTGGATTTATGAAATAAGTTAGGAGATATCCTAATATGACAACCACACAGTAAGGTTAGGTGTAAGTACCCTCGAGCTTCTATCCTGGCGCATTGGAGGCCACCGCTCTTGCCCCTGTCTTCTTCTTTCAAGAGGAACGTATCGCTATATTCCTTGCAGGATCCCAACGCTACGATGCCAAAGGCCACAAAAGGGGGGTACTATGCAGTTCGAAAGGGCCATAAACCTGGGATATACCTGACTTGGTTGGTACCTTGGTTGGCTCAGCTGCATGCGACTGAACTATGGGTTGCAAGGGATGAATGTGAAGCTCAAGTAAAAAGCTTCCCTGGCGCGGCGTACAAAAAATTTGCCACAGAAGCGGATGCAAGGGCGTTTCTCGCGGGCAAAACGTCAGCTGTAGCCCGATCGGCGGGAGCCAGTCATCAACCAATCACAACCACTTATGCGGGCGCGTCGAAGGCAACACAGTCCATCGGTGTACCGGAAGCAGAGGAAAAAGACGTCGACGTGGTATATTGTGATGGTGCGTGCAAGGGAAATGGCCAGGCTGGTTCCATAGCTGGCGTAGGGGTATGGTGGGGCCATAATGATTCGAGGTATGCGTCTTACTCCGATCCGGCCAGCAAGTTATCATCTCCTTGCTAGGAACCTATCAGAACGGTGTCCGGGAGACCAAACAAACAATAGAGCCGAACTCATAGTGAGAATCGAATCGATTCCTCCGTCTCACCTGTTTTAAACCATCCACACAGGCCATCGTACGCATCCTGGAAACAACACCACCCTTAAAACGAAAACTTCTGATTAAAACGGATTCCAACTACTCCATCCAATGTTACACTTTCTTCGTTGCCTGGTACCAACGCACTGACGATTTTTAAAGGTGTGACATCCTGGATATTCAAGTGGATGCAGAACGGATTCCTTGCCGCTGACGGACGACCAGTGAAGAATCGTGGATTGATAAAGTATCTAGCAGCCCTCCTCCATGCGCGGCGGGCGACCTCTCAGACCGTAGAATTTGTGCACGTCCGAGGGCACGTTGGGATAGAGGGGAATGAGGCTGCTGACCAACTTGCAAACATGGGCACGCTCAAACCCCCAATGCCAGAGCGAGGTTGGGAAAGGTTAGAGCAAGAAGTTCTAAAGAAGGCTCCGACAAAGCGAATGCAAGTGAAGGGAGAAGCACTCGAGGTAATAAAGTGGATTTATACAGCTTAGCTCCTAATTGGGTTGTCCCAGGCGCATGCAGATGACGGTCTCCTGGATAATGGTGCATTTGCGGCACTTGATGATACCAGCATTGGCGATTTGAAACGGTCACCACGGCCACCCACATTCAAGAGTAGAGAGCCAGTAAAGGCAACTGCTCAACCGGTCGCAAACTCATCGACGAGCTCTCGACCGACCCCTCCCAAGAGTCCGCCCAAGATTATATCTAGAACAGAGCTGGAGGTGCATCCCAATAACTCGTTCCTTTGTGTGAGCCCGTTCTGAACAAGTAGAAGCAGGCCTATGCCTCTTGCCTTATGAGCAACCGTGAATTGGCCCAGCTTTCAGCAAGCGGCGAGTTCCCATCGGATTATTAGTCTGCCAATGGCTATAGTACCTTTGAGCGGATGAATCAGGCATGTTCCGGGTGTAGTTGTAATGTACGTTGTAGGTACGATCAATATCGGACTATGTAGTTCACTGTTCGGGCTGAAACTTGCACGTCCTGAGAAGTTGCAGATCTGAGGGCTTCGATGTTGCCTCACCCGAGCCTCATTGGTTGTAATGGGCATAAGCATAATTGCCTCCACGGAGTCTTGGTCAGATTTCTCATGACTTGTCAGGACAGAAGGTGATCTCCCCTACCTGGGATGTCGGTGGAGCTGGAAGTCAACGGAACTGAAGAACACAAGTGAGGCACAAGCATGTGCCACGATGACGTATGACAGTGTTGTGCACCCAACGAACATAAGGACAAATAAGGCAACTCTCCACGACAAGACTACCGAATATATACGACGAGCCAAGAAATGGACTTAGGTAATTCTCGGTGTCGTCTTCGACATAGTGCCCTGACTGATCTGATACTAGGTGCCCTATCGGGTTGATCAGGATTCACTGGGCGTATTTCAGAGATTTGGGGCAGAAGGGTCGTCCTCAACCTTGGCCCACTCAAGTTTACGTATGTCCACACCCGTCCCTGCTGCACGAGTTTTATATTTGCAGCATTACAGTAACCACTAAGCATCTATATACTCCCACCATGTCTGAGGCCGTTGTCGCAGACACCGAATGCAAACCCACAGCGTCAGCCCAGAAAGGGGCTCGCTGGACATCTACCGTGCACAACATTGCCTCTCGATTGTACCACCACACACGCAAGCATACTGGCGTAGGCATCGTGTGTTCTGTTGCCTACTTTGATCCGTGAGTTCCCTCCCTCTGTTTCGAAAGCCAATACTTACACTACGTTTTACGGTAGCGGTAATTGGGGAGTTGATCTTCAGGCAGGATCAGAGTACGGATATAGCTTGCTCTTCTGCGTCCTCCTCGCTGGCTTGTTTGCGGCCTTTCTCCAGGTAACCCACTTTTTTTTTCGTAGTTGCTCAATTGTGTACTTAACTTGCTTCTGCAGGTCCTTGCCTGTCGCCTGGGGGTGGTCACAGGCCTAGGTAGTTTTTTTTGTGCATCGATACAGATATTTTACTCTGACCCATCTGATGATCAGATCTAGCCTCCCATTGTCGACTTCTCCTCCATGATCGTCCTCGACACAAAATGTTGTGGAGATGGGGGGTACTTTACCCTCTCTACGTCCTCTCAGAGATCGCCATCATCAGCACAGACTTGGCAGAGATGCTTGGCTCGGCCATCGCCCTCGTGCTGTTGTTCCCATCACTGCCACTTTGGGCGGGAGTCCTTCTGACCGCTTTTGACGTAATGTTGATCCTGGCGTTTGACAATCCGCTCAAGTCGAGACCCGTCAAGGTGTTCGAGTGCTTGATCAGTCTCCTGGTATGTGGCATAACTCCTTTTGGTTTCACCGAGTTTAACCCGCAGAAGGTGTTGGCTGTGCTCATCTGCATGGCGATGATTATTGCGCGCACAGACGTGTTCTGGGGAGATGCATTCAAGGGGTTTCTTCCCTCCAAAGCACTCTTTGCAAACGGTGCCTTGTATACCAGTATGTCCGAGCTTCGGTGCCTGTGCTGTGGTACTAACTGCCTTTGCAGCTGTTGGCATTCTAGGGGCCACTATTATGCCCCACAGCCTATTCTTAGGGTCCCATTTAGCTACCCAAGATCGGGTGGCTTCATCGTCTCTCGAAGAAGTCCACACTCGTTCGGAAACTTCTAGTTTAGACTGTTCCCGACACAAACATGGCGATGCAGATGACGGGCCAGCTTCGACCCGACTTACTACTTTCCCCGAGCGCCTGCGCAAGCGTCTCGGGAGGGCATTCAGCTTGCGTGGTTCCGGCGACGTAAAGTATCCAGCTAATGTATTGACACACAGAGACAGAGAGAACAATTCTTTGGAATTCATCTGGGCGCATATATACCACGGGATGGCCAACATGGTATTCAGCCTGTTGGGTTTCGCCGTCATCATCAATTCCTTGTGAGTCCCCTGGCCATGGATGACTTCGAATCACACTTGCTCAAATCCAACAGAATCCTTATCCTTGCAAGCGCTGTTTTCTATTACACACCTGATGCTAAAGGTTCATTGGACCCGGCGAGCTTGTTCGATGCCCATGCGCTCATCAAAAACATGATCGGAAAACGTATGTTCGTCAACACCGCAGAGCTGTTATGTCTAATGCTGTTATAGCTGCTGCTCTGCTTTTCGCTCTGGCATTGCTTGCTTCCGGCCAAAGTGCATCCATCGTTGCAACGCTCGCTGGCCAGAGCGTCTCTGAGGGTTTTCTCCGTTGGAACGTTTCGGTACGGGAATCCACTCAAATAGCCTCGGTGACTGTGTTCTGATCAGAATTTATAAGCCTGTTGTCCGCCGCCTTCTTACCCGTTTGCTCGGATTAATCCCATCTATGGTTGTTGCTATCGCTGTGGGCAAGAACGGCATTAGCGCACTGCTTGTTGCAAGCCAAGTCGTCCTTTCTATCGTCCTGCCGTTTATTACGTTCCCTCTTATTTATCTCACGTCCTCATCCGAGATCATGAAGGCCCGCCAACCATGCTTAGAGACCCCTTCTCCTGACATGGCCTTTAATCCTCCACGGACCAGCACGCACAACCCGATGTCCGGAGATATCCTTGAAGTCGTTGACAGGTCTTTAGATGCAGAAGCAGCTACTGACAGCAGCTTCGTTTATTTCAACAGCGGGAAATTCATGACTTGTATCGGCGTTCTGATTTGGCTAGTTATTGTCTCCGCCAATATCTATGCGCTGGTCACCCTTGGCTTGGGCGAGGGAGCCTGAATTGTCACAAAACATCTTTAGATTTACCAGTTGCTTTTGTTCAGCTCGAAGCGTTTTGCAGAGAATCAATATGGCCCATCATATTATGCATTGTTAACGTTGAATACTTCTACCTCTATGAATGATTTATCTACTGTCTTTCTCAAGGTTATTTGAAGGCAGGTTTGTAGGAAAGTCCATGGTAGAAAAATATCGCAGTTCAGATCTTGATGTATTTTACCCCAACGGTTGGACAAACTTATCCCCTTTCGTCCCTTTGAGCGCTGAAAAAAAAAGTTCAGAACAGAAATTGAACCAGTGAACGGAAACACCATACAGGGCTTCGTCTTTCGGCTCTGTGTGATCCTTGACGCGAAGGTAAATCATAGGGAAGGCAAAAAGAAGCCCGCCCGCCGTCAAGCACCAGGAAGACAGGAAGATGTTCATGTAGCTGGAAAAAATTGTCGGCTCGGCAAAACACACGTAAGGAACGAAGACAACGTACGGAATGCCAACTGCATCAGCGCGCCAGACTCCCGCTGCTCCGGCAGATTGGATCGATTTATCTGAAACGCACGCTTAAGAAGACCGAAAATGGGATCACGGTAAACTCACAGAAGCCTGTGAAGACGGCAAGTTTTGCAGGGTCGTTCGACATCGCCCCCATTAACCAGTACGCAGTCGTCTGCCACATCGCGTCGAAGAGGCCACAGAAGATCATAAGCCAGACGTGCGCCGGGTACTCACGATCGTAGATGTCCATCTTTTGCGTAGTGCTTGCAATGGACTCCCTCGTGTACGTCCTGAGAACGATTGACTTTCGGCGGATCAAAAGATAGAGTGTTTATACCTTTGATAGAAGTATCCCCACGTGTTGACAATAAACACCATGATCATGAGAAGGACCCAACCTGCAAACGCTCGGCTTCGGCGCCGGAACCTTGCCTGGTCGAGGACAAGGGCACCAATCGCGAGGGATCCCACGATTTGTGACAACCAGTACACGAAATTATTGAGCGAGCGCGCACGAATGTCGAACAATGCCTGGTTGTAGTCATTGAACTCTGGACCGACAAGATCAGGTTCACGTAAATTAGGCAAGGGGAGAATGCTGACGCCATGTATAGAAATAATTGCTGGCGTAGAACATTGGAAACAACAAGATGATCATGGGATCCGATCGCAATGCAACCCAAAGGCCGAATATCTCGCTTTTCCAAGACGGGTGCCGGACTGACTCTACCTTCGTCCCATCTGTACGGACCATTTTGCTTGGGTCCGCCATGAAATGGGGGATAATAACTCCGATGATCGTCAAGACTAAGAAGCCAATCTAGAAGATAATCGGCGAACATTCCCCTGGACGACGACTTCACCTACATATGTTCCATTTCCGACTTATCCGTGGAGACCTCGTTAATCGTATATAGACTAGCTCGAAGACGTGACCGCTCACCAGCATTCGCCTACAGACCAATGTCAGCGCCACATATAACCGCATATAGCCTAGACTGACCTTAGAGTTAAAGTTCTGACCAAGAGACACAGCAGCCCCAACAACACCCCCGAGGTTGAAGATAGCCCAGAATACGCCGATATATCTTCCCTTTTCTGCTTCTGTCGGATAACTGAGTACGAGAGAACCCTGGGCGGTCCACAACAACGCCGCGCATATTCCCAGAATCGCTCCAGATGCAACGACAAAGGGTCCCGCATTTGGATGAATATTGTCCGCCCTACACGTGTCCAGTGCTGACCAAGTAAGGTAGTATATGAACTTACAGGAAGGAGCCGACAAACAAGGCGTACCCCATAGATCCGATGAGGAGTGTCTTGCGTGGTCCCAACTTGTTGTTTATAGACCTGTCAGGTGGCCGTGCATATAAGTACATTAACATGCCCGAAGAGGGGCAGACTCACCCAGCAAAGAACGAGAAGAAGGCAAAAGTCGAATACAACGCAGAATTTGCGTTGGAGCCCGTTTTTGCATCTACCTGGCCGCCACCACCCAATCCCGTGAGGGCGTTGAACATGCCTGGGCACATGAAGCAGACAAAACCGAGCATGGAAATCTGGAAGAGTGGGTGGTAGTAGAGGCCTTTGAGCCCCTTTGGCCGCTCAAGAATCTCCTCGTTGCCAGCAGAGTCAGAATGGTATGCTTTCTCATCGGCTTCGGCCATGTTGGGGAGATAGTAATGGCTAGTGGTGAAGCGAGGTTTTACCGACTTAGGTCTCTTAAATACCTACCGGGTTTCTCCTCAGCCCCTACAACTAAAACAAAACTCCTATGGGCATGCCAGCCCGGAAAACATTCAGCCCCTTCCGTATCTAGCACAATGCGTGTCAAATGAATAAGAATAATCGATATACTTCAAGGACAAAGTATTTACAGGTTGACATTATAGAAGTGCAAATCATACAGAGTCCATCACAGACAGTCAATACTCTTAACTCCTTTTTTGAGTTGCCTACGAAATCAATCGGTGATTTGAAGGGGTGATTTGACACAGGGGACTCACAAGGAATGCCATAAGCTGCTGATACCCCGGATTTCCGGGCTGTGGTGCACCGGGCGGCATGCTTGACATTGGAGGAGGTGACATCATTTGCTGAGTTGGTGGAGGTGGAGGTATACCATACTGTGGAGCGGACGATGGCTGTGATGATAATAATGGTTGTTGGGGCTGCGTCTGCTGGAGTAATGCGAGGATATTGGGCGGCAGGCCAGTCATACTTGAAGTTTGACCTGGCTGGGGGGCGGCTGTCTGTGTTGTCATTGTCACATATGGATTATTTGAAGTCACTGGGGGTAATGGATAGGGGGGTGCAGGTTGTTGCATTGGTGGAGGCGGGTAGTAAGGATTGGGAACAGATGGTACAGGGGGCATGCCGACCGGCGGTACTGGTGCAGATGCTGGCTGACTGAGTGCCGAAGGAATACCGCCACTTTGGGGCTGCTTAAGTGCAGCCAAGAGCTGTTGGACTTGTCGGGCTTGTTCCAAACGGTCATCAACGTTGCCCTACAAACAGGTTTAGTGGTGCAATGCCACGAGTCAAACAAAAACTTACAGACTGAGTTGCCGGCGAAGAAGGCGGAGGCTGATTGTACGCGGTGGTAGTACTTGTTGGTTGATTATACCCACCACTTTGATAGGGTGGGCGATTGTCAAACCTGTCTCCATGTCCACCTCGACCACCACCGCGTCCCGGCCTAGGTTCATCATCGTATCGTGTTCGATCCCGATCTCTTCCCCACTCGTCCCGGCGTTCCCAGCCGTCATCAGGTCCCCCCCGGCCACGACCCCTACCGCGACCACGCCCACGCCCACGGAAGCCTCGGCCGCCTTCCTCCCAATCACGGCCACCTTCATATTTGGATTCGCGACTGTGCCGTAGTCGCTGATCAGTAAATATTGTTATAACCGAGGAATATAGAGTGCATACCGTTGCGTAGTTGGGCCAGTAACTTCGGATTCTTCCCAAGCGAAAGTAATATCCATTGTTCCATCCTGTAATCCTTGATGGCGCAGCCGATCAAATGCATCCTCACAATTCTGCATGGTTAATTAACAGGCGTCCAGGGGCGATCAAAGATCAACATTACCCTCATGTCATAATACTCGACATAACACTGACTATACAATCAAACTGTCAGGGCTGGATATCGTCAGCGAATGTGTGATCCTTACTCTACTCGATTGTCCATTGGAGTCACAGATTTAACATCCCCAAACTGTTGGAACTTGCGACGAACTTCATTGTGATCAATAGGCTGGCGCGAATCTTTCAACGTCACAATGAGGAAGCCCTGAAATTGCTGCGATTGCTCAACCGAGCTGTCTGTGTCTCGAAGACTTGCAAACTTACTTGGTTCCTCTCTCGATCGATGCCTTGTTTTTGATCATCTCGTGGGAGAGAATAATGAACATCAATCTGGTAGCCCGCAGTCAGGTTTGGCAGTCGGGTGGTTTTAAGAGTAACTCACGGGCCGCCCACTGATTTCGGAGCCTTGAAGGCGTTCCCGTGCTCTCTCGGCTGCGCGCAAATCGTACTTGGTACACAAACTCAGAACCGGATATAATTGCTACCATCATGCCACTCACGTATGTGACAAAAACCATTCCACGAGTAGCAATGAGATCAAAGAAAGTCTTGATGTCACCGTGCTCTTCAAATGAACGACGCACGTCGTCGCTGTTAGTTTCGTACTAAGTTCAATAGGACATCAGCCCAGGCACATGATTAATGGATTTTGCAGACTAATTCTGCACACCGTAAATGACTTGCCTTGATGTTCCTGATGAAAAGAGTTCTACATGGCCGCTCGCGCTGGATGCGCTCCTCAATAATGGAGTCATGTACTTTGTCATCACGTTCGCGGCGGACGTTCTTCCTTGGTCGCATGCCAGAACTTCCGTCGTCATAGTTATCAGTGCCGTCTAAGAGAATTGGTAGGTGTGAGATCAGAACCCTGAGACCACAAAAAAGACCAAAATCGACGATGAAGTAGAACAAATAGCGCGTCAACGGCAAACAATTCGCAAGATGACATGGTTCAATAGAGACGGCGCCTGGTGAACTCATTTTCTGAGGGATCCAACTTGAACGCTTTGCTAGTGAATAGCTCAAAGCTTGCAACGAGTCCTCTTAACCTATGGAAGGCCACCAGACGAATGGCAAGACAAAACTGCCAATCTTAGTCCGCTCCACTCGCATCTTAAATGATGCCGCGACTTGGCGCTTCCTGTGCTCGCAGTGGATGTTTTTCAGTCTCAATTCAAGCGCACCTTCGTAGTTTCCGTAGCCCTGATTATACCCATCTGACATGGTCGGGGCATTAAACTGGGTGGGGGCACCACCACCGCCGTAACTACCAGTGCCATTTTGGTAGAAGGAATCTTGCGACGATGCATCGTAATTATTGTATGGACCGACGTCAGATTGATGTGAAGCTTGATCATAGGTGTTATTGGTGTGGCTGTTGTCGTAACCACCATGATGATAACCTCCACGGCCGCGGCCGAATCCTCTGCCACGAGAGCCACCTCTGTGATGATGTGATCTGTCAGGGCCGGGTCCACCAGATGATCCTCCTCTTCTATAAGGGGAGCCCTCATAGTTTCCGCTACCGTAGGGATGGTGGCGATTCATTTTTCAAAGAGTCGAAAGCGACGAATTTTGCACAAGCTTCTCAGGAAATTGCGGGCTTAGAAGACTGACGTCCAAAGCAGCGTGTGTGTTAGATATGACAATGCGAGCGACTCCTCCGCGACGGGGTAGCTCAGCTTAGGGAGATGGAGACCAACTGGCAGAGCAGATGATGGGAGTTTGAGACAAGAAAGAGGTCGACACCTGACTGCAATTTTCTGGATGGGACTTGTGTGAGAAACTGTGCTGATTATGTAACAATTCCGGAAGCGGTTGCTGTGCCTCGTGCTCCGTCTTCACCTCCTTGTCGTTTGTCTGCAATGTCAAAGCAATTCCAGTTCAAGCTTGTTTTACTAGGTTCGTTGTCCGTTCAATTCCAGGCGGTCAAACTTATTATGTGGTCCTCCAGGCGAGTCTGCTGTAGGGAAGTCAAGGTACCGTGACCTTGTAGCTTGCAACCGAGCACAGTCCTCATCGTGAATTCATAACAGTCTGGTCCTAAGATTTGTTAAGGATCAATTTGACGACTACCGAGAAAGCACTATCGGGGGTATGGGACACGCCGTATTTGTAAACTTCATCTTATGGCATTTGACCTATAGCTGCCTTCTTGACACAAACTGTACCGCTGGATGATCAAACGATCGTTAAATTCGAGATATGGTATGTGCCATATATTTCACAGTACCTTTCTGTTTCTCAGGTTGTAATTATCAAAAGGGATACAGCTGGGCAAGAACGGTACAAGGTACGTCACGGTTTGGGCGTTTCACGCCACTGCTGAACAGGACACGCCGCATTGTCTTGTAGTCACTGGTATGTCCATCCTAAATGATAACATCTGACATTGCGGATGAGCTCTCGACAGGCTCCAATGTACTATCGCAACGCAAACTGTGCAGTGGTAGTCTACGACATTACGCAAATTTCCTCTTTTGAAAAGGCGCGCACTTGGATCCGGGAACTCCAACGTCAAGCAGATCCTTCAATAGTCATTGCACTTTGTGGTAACAAGACTGACCTTGCTGTACGCCGACAAGTAACGGAAGAAGATGCAAAGAAGTATGCAGACGAGGAGGGACTAATGTGGTTTGAGACGAGTGCGAAGACAGGGAAAGGTGTACCGGAGGTATTCACCGCAATTGGTAGGCATTTATCCGCACTGTATTACCTCTGCTTCACATCTGCTGTAGCGAAGAAGCTTCCACTTTCCGCACCACCGTCAAGAACAGGCGCATCACGTGGATCCGCACCACGACAAGGGGTAGACCTGAACAAACAAGCCGCTGCCCAGGGTGGTAACGAGGCCTGCAACTGTTAATCATTTCCTCCATGTTCCTGGCTACTGTTTTCCACTGATTAGTTTCACTCACTCGTTTCACCTGTAGTCATCCAACATTCAGTCACATTGGTTACGTTTCGGATCTACATATCAACAATCATTACTCGGTTCGATAACATTTGAACTCGTGAGAGAGCTACATCATCACTATCAGGGGAACGAATCACAACAATGATCCCTCCGTATCTTATAATTGCATGGTTGAGCAGAAAGATGTATCCATAAACAAGCCAAATGGAGCCTCGCTGAGCCGTATGACCTTCTGTGTCTATAGCCAGCTCCATCGTCAACATCACCCACAAGTACTCTTCTGCCATTCATGCAAGCAGGTGTCACCTGGTTACCGTCCCCGTCTGATGAGTTCTCATGAGCCATCGATAACTTGGGAAAGACGCCATGAATTGGCAAGTGGCAGTATTCCTGAACCATTCTCACAAAGAATAAATGAGGACAGAAGGTGACAAAATGCTGCCACGTCTCCAAGTCAGGCAGCGTAAGGCTATTTAGTGAACAACGTGAGTTACCGGAAAGAGAGAAATCTGGCTGCCCACCTTAGCAACGCGAATATCAGTAACAAACATTGCTATACCCATGCTGCAATTTGTCGTGTGTATCCACTGCGCCGCGTATTTTGATCCCGTGCAAACATCCTTGAGAACGACGGAAGAAATAAGACTGCATAACGACACAGGATTGCCATGAAAAGTCGAAACCACCATGGCTTATAACAGGGGGGGAGTCAAAGTCAGGTATGAGCTCCATAAAGGACAGTACGTGTCAACTGCCGCCATGGTGACAACCGAGCATCGCTGGATGGTTTCCACCCTAGAAGGCGAAGGCAGATCACGTATCGGTAATATTCCGCTCCATAATCTAGTAGGCACCAGGACTTGGAAATTGGAGGGATATTTTTAGAGGTAGCTTCACGTCAGGGAAGGGAGGGTCGTGGCATCCAGAGGTCGGTCATAATCAAAACATAAAAAGAAGGAATCGATGTTATGCTTTCGTGGTTTTGCATTGTCAGAATCATAAGGGGGAACGATATCAGTGGGAGTCACAACTTGCAATGAGGGAACCTAAGTGGTTTCAGTCCACGGCATTGAGCACGGAGAATAATGAAGCACCTTGACGTCCTCGAAAACGGGTACCCATAACTCATCACTGGCGGAGTAGTAGACATCTGGTTCTCGGTAATCGTCGAGAATCCAAGAGATGTTCTGTTTGTATTCCAATGCTTCATCGAGTTCGGGAAGAGGCTCTACAAACGAACTTGGGATCCAACCAATGCGATCCCCACTTGGCCGCATGGCTGCCCACCACCCCGATTCCTCTTGCTTGATGACCGTCAGGATCTCATCCTTGTTGAACGACAGTTGATCTGGGTCAGAAGATTCGAAATCGAACATGCATAAGACTTGACATAGGGAATCGGAAACGGCACTGCCCGGCGAGGACCCAGAGGTGGCGAGACCCAGGTCAGATGAGGGCGACAGTGGGGAATCATCTAGGGACAGCTGTGGACGCTCTCTGGGCCAGTATGTGTCTGTGGAGATTCGGAGGGCAAGACGAGGAGCTTCGGAGGGGAGCATCGTGAGCAATCTCGGGACCGCAGTAGAGTAACGTTGGTCGAGATGGGAAAGGACGTGGACCTTGACCTGACAGGCCACCGTTTTATCTTGCAAGTGAATTGTCAGCATCAGTCGGCCGCAATGGGACTGCGGCTCAAAAAGGAGTGGAAAGCTACAAGCATGATCAGAGGTAACCATCAACAGCATCCACAAGCCTTCCCACAGATGCTATAAGGGTCATGCGTTGTCTTGGTATCGCAGGGGTCAGGGTAGCTTGTCCCAGAATTGTCCCGAAAGCGTATGCAGACGTTAGCCGGGCGCAACAGGAGGTGGATGACAGGTCAGCAGATGGCCCCTTGGCCAAGAGGTGACGGTTTTGTCCAACTGGAATCGAGTCTATGGTATCATCCCTGGCCCATGGAGACGATGCCAAGGCACAGCTATGTCACCGCCTCATCCAGGGCCTCTGCAGCCGTGCCTCGATAGGTGTGTTTGGGCCATCGACGTGTGACGGGAGACGACAGACTCTGGGCTACTTTGACACGATCACCATATCCCAGCACCAAGTTACGACTGTTGAGTTGATCAGTTCGTGGACCCTATTACACCAGTTGCCAAGCGGCTGCAGTGTGAGATCCACAAAACACCCACAGGTTTCCAATGAGGTCGCTAATAAATTATGCATGCATGAAACGTTGACCATTGAAAATGGGAGGCTACGCTACGAGAGCTCAGGTACAAACATAGGTAAATACCTTGTCCGGAGAGATGAGGATACAATCGGTCCCCCCGCCAGTCATTACGTAATAGATGTTATTCTAATCGAGACTCTCGAGGGCATCTTGCAGATCGACTACACTCGCCATGCCCACAGCAGCGTGGAGTTCAGCAAAGGCCAAGGTAAGATTTTGAGTATCATTCAATTCCATGTGATTTTCATTCTGTTTAGGTGCAACTTCGGTAGGCAGACTGCCAACCACCAAACTCACGGACCTCTGACATATGCCATCCATGTCACCAGGCTTTCTGTTCAACGGTTACGAACTTTACAGCAGAAGAAGGAGGCTCAGGCTAAGAGCGCCCGTCGTGATATTGCTCTTTTGTTGGAAAGGGGCAAACTGGAGAGCGCGCGGGTCAAAGTGGAAGCCAGTAAGTCTGCCACTAAATTCGATGGAAACGTTCACACTGACTCCAGACTGCCTCTTACAACCACGGTTGACCGCACCAATACAATACTAATAGTCATTAATGAGGATATTAATCTTGAATTGTTGGAGCTGCTGGAGCTGTATTGCGAACTCCTCATAGCTCGTTTTGGTCTACTTGATCAAAGGTGAGCCAACGAATTTGAACTTTGTTTGTTCCTGTTCAAACTCCTTTTCTTGGCATTTCTCAGCACCCGTGAACCAGACCCGGGTATCAGCGAGGGTGTATGCGCAATCGTTTACTCTGCCACTAGAACTGAGGTAAAAGGTACATTAACTCAACACTGTGCCACTGAGGGTATTCACCCTCCTTTCCAGAACTTCAATTACTACGTGAATTCCTCATGCATAAATATGGCCGTGATTTTTCAATAGCCGTCATGGAGAATCGCGAGCGGTGCGTGAGCGACCGAGTGAGCACCTCTTTCGGTCTAATTGTCCTTTCTAACTTTGTCGTGCGTGATTTCCGATGCGGATCAGGTAATGAAGAAGCTATTGGTTGACACACCGTCACCAGAGTTGGTGGAAGCATATCTCACGGAAATAGCTAAAGGCTACGGAGTGAAATGGACCCCCCGTAGCTTCACCGCCGAAGTAGAAGTCCCCGAGAGTGGACCCTCGAAGGTCAGCGGTGCATTCTTTATATGGCCATCCTTCAACCCGCTTCGCCTTCCTTAGGACGCTACGCCTGAGGTGCCCTCTAGAGGTCCGTCGGAACAACTTCCAGCTTACTCCGAACAGGGGGCTAAACCCGAAGCACCTAAGCTACCTGATATTCCGCCGACTGAAGGCGAGAATGAGAAACGCACCCAGTCGATACCTAGCATACCCAAAGACAGCCCAGAGGATGACTTCGATGCCCTGACCCGCCGCTTCCACGCTCTGAAAAAGCGTTAGGTGCAGCACCCGTGGAATGTTTTATAACCTGTCCGCATGTGTAACGCATGATATTTTGCAATTCCAACTAGGACTTAAGGTGCGAAAAAATACCTGGTGCTCAATACGTCGCGAAATTTCCGGGAAACGTCAGGCGTGCAGGAATAAGGCCAGCTGATTGCTGTGACGGGGTGACACCTTCATAGATGTCAATACAGTACTTCCAAGGATGCAGCAGAATGTGAGCAGGTAGGAGAAACAACCCAACAGCGTCTGATTCACCTATCGCTAGCCAGAGCCCATATCACGGCATTGGTTCAGGCCTCCGCCGGGATCTGCTACTGACCAGTAAAAATTTGCCACAGCTTGGCTTCCTTTCGAACGCAGAATTTAGATCATCACCCTCAGGGTTTATGGGTGCTATCTGATGTCGATTGGCCATGTTGCAGTGAATGAGGCGATCTGATAAGCTGGGGACTAGGTAATAGAGCCGAGTGCGTGCCCGATATTCGAACATTTCCACAAACTTAGTTTAAATTGGGTTCCAGATGAAGCCACTTAATATCCACAGAAAGTAAGTAAACTGGTCATCCTTCTGCGAAGTACCCGGAGTCTCGGCATCCTGAATAAACTCCTTCAGCGAAGGGGGACGTTCCCGCTTCGTTGTGTGCAGAGCATGGAATCCAACGAGGAGGGGGGATGTTGACAACAACCACCTGCACCATTCATAAGCTCCACGACCGCATCAACCAGAAAGGTCGATTGCGTAGAAACTGATCAGTTCGCCTTTGGAAGTATATTTAATATTCCTGAACTGCGGTGTTATCGCTCCGCTCAAAGAAATGCTCACTCGAGTAAAGTTCGACGACGAGCGCCTTTCTGCCGCAATTGGTCAGGAGATGCGGTAGTCTGTAAGTATGTCACATCATTCTGATGCAAAATAGGTTTCATTGATCCTGAAGCTGCGTGCACATACATGTTGACTTCGGCGTTGGGTTGTCTGCCGCAAGCCAGGCTGCCAAGGCAGTCAGAGAAGCACTTTGACCCTGCAGCGATTTGTTATCCATGAGGAATCCGACTCGCCGAGGGCCCCTGGCCATCGAGTCTCTGCATATATAAAACGAGTGATACGCGAGTCAAGCATTGATCCCTCATTGGGAAAGGTTATGCGACTGGCATCGGTAAGCCAGGCTTTGGCGAGGATCGCGGCGGAGTCCGGGGCCATTTCGGCCACGTGTGTTCGTGCTCGTAGGGATGATTGGCAACAACATCTCGAATACTCGGCGGCAACGACCATGTCCGCCGATGCTAATTCATAAATCCTGGTCTCTCAAATACTTAAAGGCTTGCTCAAACCCTGCTCTTCCTCACGGTTTACCCCCTCCATTTTCGACATGCCCTCGCACAACATGATGCCTCTCGACACTCAGGTGCACACCCTTTCCGGCGATGCAGACAGCGACAGCGATTCCGATTGCGCTACTCGCATGTCTCTTGACCTGTTTTCCGAAGCTACTGCTTCCTCAAGGACCTCAGTCGACTTGTCGATGCGATCGCAGTCACCGGCACCCTCCGTGTTCTCCATGACGAACTCTCTGCGCGCTCAGGCCTATAAACAGGAACACGGAAGGGACTTGAACAATTACTCAGACGTGTATCACTTGCCGGCGGACGAGGAGGAATTGGAACGCCTCAGTAAGTTTAATACACCATTTGAGGCAATGCCGTTATCACCTCAGCTATGATAGATAGGCAGTATGAGATGTTCTGTAAAGTTACGGGAAAGTACTCCCCACGACTCCCAGAGGTCCTGGTCGACGATGGCTTTGAAGTCAAAGCAGTACTTGATCTCGGATGTGGCAGCGGATGCTGGTATGTGCATTTCATTCCAACCCCTGTGCCGGCTGATTTTGTATTAGGATAACGGATGTTGCAAGGGACTTTCCTCATTGCAGCGCAGTAGCGGTTGATCTCGTTCCAATGCAGTCAATGTGAGTGTTTCGTATTCACCCGTCATGAATGCCTGAATCCGATTCCATCAAGGCATATGCCCCTAAACTGCAGGTAACAAACGAAATCATTCTCGCGTACCCACGTCCCTAACCTGGCTATTTTTGCGCGGTGTAGGAGCGAGATTGATGACATCAACCTTGGGCTCGAACACTTCTATGGCGATTTCAATGTCGTCCATGCGCAACTCATTTCCTCAGGGGTGGGTGACTAGGAAATTGTTACATTATTTACTTGACCATCATCTTGCTTTGATAGATTCGGGATTACCACTCCATGATAAATCAAATAAGCCATGTCCTCAGGCCTGGTGGCCTAATAGACATCACTGAATTTCCCTTCTACTTCAGTGGACCCAATAAACAGCCAATTATTTTTCCAGCCGGGACCTTCGAACCCCCGTGGTTAGCCCTCTGGATGTCATACGCGATGAGGGCTATCAAGGGGCGCGGTGCAGATGCAGATGCAGCACTCCACATCCATAACTGGATATCAACTAACCCAGCATTCGAAGACGTCGTACTTAGGAATATCTGGTTGCCAGTGTCACCATTTCTGGAGGGGAATGACCCAGAAACCATATTCTGGAATGAAGTCGCAGTCACAATGAGGGATGATTTGAAGGTCAGTTTAACTGGCACGATAAATCTACGTGGAGTACTTAATGTTTTCCTAGGCATTTCTAAAATCGGGCCGCCTGCTCCTCCTGGGTTATGGTCTGTCAGAGGAATTTGTCGGTGCGATGGAGCACAAAGCGTGTCAAGAACTCGATGAAGCAAAAACCCCGCTCTACGCCCACGTTATAAATGTCTGTGCTCGCAAGAAGCAGTAAATTTTCCTGATTTTTTGGCTATCATTCATCATAAATTACTGACATTCATCATACATGTTATCGAACGTCCACGTCCCCTTATAGGTTTTCGTGCTTACTATATACCACTGCTCATGTGCTAGTATCTCACCACATTATCTTACTCTGCACCCCTTGCAAGTTGCAACACATGCCTACATTACCTGTATTATTTATTAAACAAAATGACAGTGCTTCGAATGAATTGTGAGCTATCCAGAAAGCACGACCCGAAATAGCTAGCACCTAATATATATATACTTCCTGTAACATGCTGTAGTAAATTAGCTAGCTTCCATAACTTGGCATATTGGTGATGGTCACGTCGCTCATCCCCGATATAAGTATACGGCGGAGATATAGTCCTCGGGCGACATCAACTCGGGAGACTGGCTAGCCACCGGTTCCGTCTATGCCTTTCCAGACTACGGAAATATCCTTGTTTGCCATATTCGAAAGCATCGACTTATAGGTCTCGGTGAAAAGATTCTAGAGTTGAAAAGGCATCCCTTTACGTTCAGATAAGGCACATGAGCATTAAGCGCGTTAGGTCAAATATACTGGCTCAACGGAACACAATCAGAAATTGCCAAGGAGAGCGGTATGAAAAATCCATGGCTGAACTGCGGCGATGAAAGTGTTCATTGTCTTGGGTATCACCTAAGAACCTTGATGTACATCATCAGTGTTAGTTTTTTTCAGAAGGGTCATGACGAACGTCGTAATTTCGTGAGTAATGCCGAAGCGAGGATGGGTCCCATGACTTGGCATTCGATCCAATGTCTGGATAACCAAGCCGCAACAAAGTGATGAATGGACAAAAAGGTCGACCAACAAATGAAATTTTGTAGAGATAAATGCTCCATAAAAGAAGCAGAGGGCGGCCAGCTGAGTTGGGAAGACTTGTCCGTCCTATTGAATGTCAGTCGAATTGTCATTCTACCGATACTCAGACCCGGGTCCCAGGTTGAGGCTTGTGCTTCGTTTCGATTACTGGGTGGGTGGTAAGGCCACCCCTAAGCAAACCTAAGAATCGAAAAAGAAGACCGTCCCTTCTACATGGACTAAGCAATGGATGGTACGCACTAGGGAGGGCTTCACTGTCAGAACGAAGGAAGAACGAAGGAAGGCCTAATTCCTTGATCAGCCAGAGTACAGGGATCGACGGAGGGAATCAGGTTTAGGCAAATATTGACGCAACAACCCGGGAAGATGTTCACTTTTCAAGAGTTCACCACGGTCAGATAGCCCCCCTCCCCAAAGATGCCAAGGGAGACAAGTACTCGTACTTGGGTAATATGTACATAGTTGAACTTGTCGTTTCGGTAGTCGCTAATCGCGACCAAAACAAAGAACCAAACAAGGCACTTGTGGTGGACCACGTCGCTCATCCAGGTGAGCTGTGTCGAACTCATCATTGGCATCGCTTGCCATGGCATACGCGTCCAAAAAAGAAGAAGAGAGCGGTCTCAGCTCGTACTACAACAACAAAACTACCATCATTCAAGAAGCTCGCGTTTTCAATGATTCCCCCATCAGTCCTCGGAAATGCAGGGCACTCCTCACGAGGATAGTCTACCTGCTTTATATCGGCGAGACACTCAGTGCGCAGGAAGCCACTACTTTGTTCTTTGGAACCACGAAGCTTTTCCAACACAAAGACGTACGTGGAACGTTTGCGTCGTCTGATAGGGATGCTTATGGGGGGTCTAGAGTGCACTCCGACAGATGGTTTATCTTGCCATCAAGGAACTGGCCACCACTGCCGAGGATGTGATCATGGTAACCCACAGTATCATGAAGGATATGCAGCCCAACTCCGAGGTTATATACAGACCCAATGCAATCCGTGCTCTATGTCGCATCATTGACGTAAGTTTATACCCCTTCATCGAGTCTGTTGACTCAGCATCGCGCTCTCAAGCCATCTATGGCACAAGGTGTTGAACGGTTCTTTAAGGCGGCCATCGTGGACCGCACACCATCGATTTCGTCCGCTGCGCTAGTCTCGTCATACCACCTTTTCCCTCATGCCAAGGATGTCGTGAAGCGATGGGTCAATGAAGCACAAGAGGCTGTCAATGCTAAATCATCACCATCTTTCTTTGGGGGATCTTCAGGCGGCTACTTGAATTTTGGTTCATCGGGTTCTTCCAACAGTGGATACCAGCCAATTCCGTCGTCCAGTTATATCACTCAATACCATGCTCTGGGATTGCTCTATCTCATACGCCAACAGGACCGGATGGCAGTGACCAAGATGATTCAACAGCTTGGTGGCGGGAAGTCTGGCGCTGGTACAACACTGAAGAACCCAATGGCTTTGTGTATGCTCATTCGGTATGCTGCCAAGGTCGTGGAAGATGATCCTAAGTATGTCATTTCTTTTTATGGTTGTATTTGTCTCAACGATATCAGTGTGCAAAGACAAGTGTTGGATCTCCTCGACGGCTGGCTTCGGCATAAAAGTGACATGGTTAACTTCGAGGCCGCGCGTGCAATCTGTGAGATGAAGAGTGTTCCCGCTCCGCAAATGTCAAAAGCTATATCAGGTTGGTCTTCCGTTGAAAAGGATGCTAACGCTACTCTAATCAATGTCATAGTCTTGCAATTGTTCCTCTCGTCACCAAAGCCGGTTCTTAAATTTGCAGCGACCCGCACACTAGCTGCACTTGCTTTGACACATCCAACTGGCGTTGCTACCTGCAATGTAGACCTCGAGAGCCTGATCGCTGATTCTAATAGGAGTGTTGCTACATATGCTATCACCACCTTGCTCAAGGTAATCCGTATCACCACTCTACCTTGTTCCATGTCTGATTCGCCGGTAGACTGGAAATGAGGCTTCTGTTGATCGTCTCATGAAACAAATTACAGGCTTTATGTCGGAGATTAGCGACGAGTTCAAGGTCATTATTGTCGATGCTATTCGGTCTCTCTGCATAAAGTTCCCCAAAAAACACGTGTCGATGCTCTCATTCCTTGCTGGTGTCTTGCGAGACGAAGGGGGATACGATTTCAAGCGCGCGGTCGTCGAGGCAATGTTCGACATGGTCAAATATATTGCAGATTGCAAAGAGCAGGCCCTCTCGCACCTATGTGAGTTCATCGAGGACTGTGAATTTACCAAGCTTTCAGTTCGCATTCTTCACCTCCTGGGTGTGGAGGGGCCCAAATCTCCCCAACCGACGAAATACATTCGCTTTATTTATAACCGCGTTGTATTGGAGAATGCATCCGTAAGGGCAGCTGCAGTGTCCAGTTTGGCCAAGTTTGGAGTCAATGCCATTGATATGGGTCTACGCAGAAGTATCGGTGTACTTTTAAACAGGTGAGTGCTCCTGTGGACCTCAATATTGCATGTCTTAGATTCCGTGTAAGGTGTTTGGATGATGTTGACGATGAAGTCCGTGATCGCGCTGCTATGTACCTGAGAGCTCTGAAGGTGCCATCTCTTGCGGATGCATACGTTAAAGAAGGTATGAATTTTATATCGAGTATTTCCAAGCATACAAACAAGCTTTTGGGGTAGAATCCGTGTTTTCCTTGGCAGCACTGGAGTCCAAGCTTGTTGCCTACATCAGCGATCCAGGAGCGGCAACACAACCATTTGATGCAACCTCAATACCCAAGATCAGCCGTGCGCAGTTGGCTGCGGAGTCCGCTCGTAAGCAATCTCGTTCAAGTTCGCGTTGATGTTGACTTATCTATCGTACGCAAGGCCCGAGTGCATTGGATACCATCGCTGTACCCGTCTCCAGGGCCAACTCGACACCGCCACCCCCGACGGCTGCGGATACACAATCTGCCTATCTGGAGCAGCTTGCAGGAGTACCTGAGCTGGCCGAATACGGAACAGTCCTCAACAGCAGCGGAAAACCCATCCAACTGACAGAATCGGAGACGGAGTATCAAGTAACATGTGTTAAACATATATTCAAGGAGCATATTGTGTTCCAAGTAAGTTATCTTCCGAAGGGCCTCCGATGTTTCTGATGTGGCTGCAGTTCAACGTATCGAATACCCTTCCAGACACTGTCCTGGAACAAGTATCTGTAGTCATGCGGCCTCAAACAGATTGCGGCTTGATGGAAGACTTCATTATTCCTGTGCCCGCTCTAACTGCATCAACATCACCTGGCGTAGTCTATGTTTCCTTCTCACGCGATAAGCCAGAAGAGTATGCCACTGGGTCATTCCAGTGTACCTTGGAATTCGTCAGCAAAGAACTGGACCCTTCGACAGGCGAGCCTGAAGAGGACGGTTACGAAGACGAGTATCAACTGGAAGACGTAGAACTCGCTGTTGGTGGGGACTACATCATACCTAGCTATGCTTCCTTCTCGTCGGAGTGGGATCGTCTGCGAACAGGCGCGACTGCCACGGAAACCTTCTCGCTCACTGCCATGGAAAGCATCAAAGGTTCGTCATTTATTGCGAAGTGCGTTAATCGATCCACGTCTGACGGTGTTGGCCACCGCCTTTCTCGGTTCTGGCTATTCACAGCCGCATGCGATTCGATCATTGAGATTCTTAACATGGAACCTTTGGGAGGCACCGAGACGCCCGCCTCTGCAACTGTTCACACTTTGCAGTTGTCTGGGCTGGTTACTGGTGGTGGGGGCAAGGTACTGGTGAGATGTCGGATGACATATTCGAAGGGACAAGGCGTTACACTCGAGCTTGGCGTTCGTGCAGAGCAAGAGGCGGCATGTTCCTTGGTTGTGTCTGCTGTTGCCGGATAGACTTCTTTTTTACTTAGAGTACGAACGGGAAAGTGCATTTTCACATGGACCCATCAAAGATCACGAGCACGTTCAGGGTTAGAACAAGCCATAAGTACATTCCGTTCCTTAGAATCGCGTAAGATGTGCATCGTATGGAGCCAGTTCATTGTCCAATGTCTGAGTCGTACCACATTGTCTGCGAAGGCAGATTGTTTACATATACCTCCATTGCTCGTACGATCAGCGTTCCACTACTCTCTTCTCACTCACCAAAGGTGTTCGCAACATAGCCTCAGCCTGCACTGCCTGTCTGGTGTCCATTCCATTCCCAAGCAAGGACGCTCAAGACATCACATCCAGCCATGCCCACCCCGTCGTTGCCCACCCCTCGGGTTATCCATGTTAACACGAGAGGCGCTGTGATTCTTGCAGAGGAGTCTCCTGAGGTGCATCTTCTACCCTCATTTCCTGCCTTTCGGCATGCATAGCTTATCTATTCATCGAAGACCCGCGACAGTCGAGGGATTTACCTCCCGAATTACATTGAACCGATTTCATACATCGCCGTGGATGTAAGTTCCCCACCGATACGGTCGCTGAACGGACACCCTCATTTATTATATCACAGATAGGCGGGTCCCTGGCAAAAGTCGTGTATTTTACTCGTTCGCCAGAGGAACGCGACTTTCCGTCTCCCTCGATCGCTGCCACGAGAGGATCTAGTGATGGTGCCTGCAACCTCTCAACGCCTAGCGTTAGCTCACCATCAGGATCCCCTCCCCGATCACATTCACCCATGCTCGCCCCTAGCTCCTCCTACACACGAAATGGCACACTGACGCCTCTGGTGCTGGAATCGGCGTATAACGATCACGGTGATGCAATGATGGAGAACAGTGATACACTTGATACCGATCTACTCCGATCGACTATTCTCAAGCGCACGAACACGGTCCGTCACATCCCGGGCGGATACATCAACTTCGAGCGGTTCGAAACGGAGAACATCGGTGCACTTGTCACGTTTATCTCTGATCTTATCACCCGTTCTGCCGAGGTAAATGGAGTTTCCATCGACGAAATGCGACGGGGTGTCAAGATCATGGCGACAGGGGGTGGAGGATTCAAGTTCGGAGAACTGTTCGAAAAAGAACTCCAGGTTGAGGTGCTGCGTGAGGATGAGATGGAATGCCTGATAGAGGGAATGAAGTTCATGGCGATGATACCAGAGGAAGTGTTCTACTTTTCAGACGAACTCATCTCGGAATTCTCCCATCCCGGTTCCGGGAAATTGAGAAGCTCGGCAGAGGGTCCATCCGACAAAGGGAGCCCGCAGGAGTCGCCGTCTTCGTCCACGGGTCGACCGGAGCTTGAGCGGCCATCGCCCAACCCACCGAGATACGCCGTGACGTTTGAAACGGGCGAACCGTCTGCTCATCTGCCTTGTCTGCTTGTCAATATAGGGTCGGGTGTCTCCATTATTAAAGTTGACGCCGATGGAACGTTCGAGCGTGTCAGCGGTACGAGTCTTGGCGGCGGTACCTTGTGGGGATTGTTGAGCCTACTCACGCCTGCGAGAACCTTTGACGGTGAGTAACAGCCTAGGGGTGCCAAGGGTACCATTAATTCTAATGTGAGTGCCTTGGCAGAGATGTTGGCACTTTCCGAAATGGGCGACAATGCCACGGTAGACATACTAATTGGGGATATCTACGGGACGGATTATTCCAAAATGGGCCTGAAGTCGACAACCATTGCAAGTTCGTTTGGAAAAGTATTCCAGAATCGAGGGGAGGGAAAGGTGCAGGGCGAACGGGGAACGTTTAGAGCGGAGGATATCAGCAGAAGTCTTCTTTATGCTGTATCAAATAATATCGGGCAGATTGCGTCAGTTGCTTCATCCGAGGACAGGTTCATTTGGTGGATACCAGCTGACGACGCTTGGTTACAGTTATATGAACGCAGAAAAGTATGGCCTCGACAGGATTTACTTCGGTGGTTGCTTCATCCGTGGTATGTCTTTATTCAGTCAAATGTATTTGATTCTTGACTTGACATATGTGTATAGGTCATGCGGCAACTCTGGCCACACTTTCGTATGCTATACGGTTCTGGAGCAAGGGTACGAAGCGTGCTCTGTTCTTCAGGCACGAAGGGTTTTTGTAAGTCTTGCGATGACGCCTTCGTGGTCTTGGTGCTTATTGCGAGCAGAGGTTCGATCGGAGCTTGGATCAAGAACATTGGTGTTGATGAGTGCTATCCCAAACCGCCCAAGGCTACTTCCACGTCCGACCATATACCCTAACAATATTGGACGCATTAGGAGATGGGCTGTTGCCATGAGGCGACCCTGCCCGCTGGCACTTTCTCATGATCAAATATAGCCATACCCAACAGTACTCTAAGTAGTGCCATCCATTAAATAATTGGCATCTGTGTCCCTTGACCAAATTACGACTAGCTTGTATTGTGTTGTGTGGCCATTTTCCTATGCAATTAATTACAGTAGATGGATGCTACTTAGCCCGCGTGTGCTATACCGTGTACACTGTGGCTGGGTGAAGACCAGAGGATCTCTATAAACTATATGAATTCGGCCCAGTTTGAGATACACGTGGCTGGCCACGCCAAATTTGTATTTCGGACCACTATTGTCTGGTGCATAGCATGAAGGGGTACTTAGGTGGGACCACCACAGCATTTGGAGGGATACTATGTGGGTGTCTTGGACCTCACTTATCTGGACAACTGCAAGCGAGATCAATGACCCTGGTGAAAAGGTCCGTCGTCGGTAATGGGAGTCTGGTCCTTGTGCATACATGCAGGAGGGGACGATAAGATGATGAGCATTATGAACACGGAGGGTTGAAATTGTTTCGCTGGCAGAGATGAAACCAAGATGGCCAAAAGTGGAAGTTTGATACAACCACGTGGAAACTAGTATATCTCTCAGCTGCACTCGCCGGCGCAGCCATTTTCCAGGCAGAAAGCAGGGCTGGTGAGTGTGCACGATGGATGGGCAGACATGTCTGGGGGCGAGCTGGGACACGATACAAGGGTGGGGGAAGCCCCTCAGTGATGTAAGAGATCAGCAGGCGTGGGAAACCAAGTCATTAACACAGACTTGTTAAAAAAGTTGCCGTTATGGAATACAGGCTGAGCTCGATATACAAAGTCTTTGTCATGTCTCAAGTCTAGTCTCCCCCCTTCCTCCTCCACCTTCATCCCCTATGGACACCATCCACGACAACCATCGCCACATATTCCCACAAAAACACATGCACCTGTCCTCGGCACCCGCTCCACCCACCTATCTCAAGGACTACGATACAGACGCTATGGCCGCCAAGCCGCATCTCGACTCAGAGAAGCTGTCCACAGTGCCAGACAAATCCCAGGACCACACAGACAGCGCAAAGCCATCCAAGAAACCCCGACATCGTCACAGTCCGACCCAGCTGGCTGCCCTCAACGAGCTCTTTGAGAAAAGCGAACACCCCACTCTCGAGGAGCGAGGTCAATTGGCTGAGAAATTAGGAATGTACGTTTCTACTTTGGGATGTGACCCGTATTAGGTCCATTTTCGCTGTGGATACACATGCTCAACCCTCTCTTAGGGAGACCAAGACCGTCAATGCTTGGTTTCAGAACAAACGTGCTTCTACGAAGAAGCGCAATAAGGGGGGAACCTCGGAATCACATCCTCCCACGAGTCAAAGCGATTTGCTGGAAGATGCGCTTAAGACCCCTTCTGCACTGCCGTCGATAGCGAACCTGCTAAACGACACACCCTCATCGACATCACCGCAGCCCACCACCCAGCCCCGTACATACACCTCGTCACGCAGGGGGAAGCGGAAAGACCTGCACTCCAACGACCATCCGGACGGTCATGGCCAAAGCGATCATCCCCAGGAGGGTGTCCTCGAAAGCTCGTTCTTCGCAGGTCCGCCAGAGTTCTTTTCTGTTCAGGGCCGGTTCGTTTCTCACCATCGTGGACCTGACACTGAGGATGGGGCTATACCATCATTGCCAAATACGGAATCGGACCGCTTTCCTCCAGATGTGGACGGCCGCTTTGTGTCCGAAAACGATGGCGCTGCTGATGGCCACTCGTCCAGGAAGGGACGCACCGAGTCTTCGCGCATGCGCACCTCGCCCAAGCAGACGGAGGAACTTCGCCGTGCATACGTTCTCAACGCTCACCCAACCCGCGATCAGAGACAGCAACTGGCCGACCGGATCGGGATGTAAGTCACGTGATTCCTGCGCATCAACTTTAACATCGCTAATCTGGATCTGGCAATCCCCTCACAGGAAACTGCAGAGCGTAACAAACTGGTTCCAGAACCAGCGCAGTCAAGCAAAGAAACACAAGGACGAACCTCGGTCTGCTCCTGCGCCATCTCCAATGGCGAGCGATGCATTGTCTGCGAGTCGGGAGCAGGACAGCCCACCTGCCACCCTCCACTGGCAGCACCCTTCTGCACTATCTCGCCCTCGTCGACCGTCCCTATCCATGCCAGAGAACGGTCGCCCGTCTGCGCACAAGCTGTCCTCGTCCGCTGTCGAGCCTCTAAGTCGCATGTCTCTTCCTCCTCCCACTCATTCTGTGTCCTCCCCGCGGGCACGTAGAAGCGTAACCCCGTACACAAGGTATATTCATTCCGACGAACCTCGACTCTATAAGATTGGTGCCGTCGAGAGCGTGCGCACTGAGGACATTCTTGCACGCAATCGACGTTCCCGTCCCCAGCCACATCAGCTTCAGGCCCTCAAAGAGCTTCTCCGTCGCACCTCTACACCATCTATTGAAGAGCGTACCTCGCTTGCACTCGAAATCGGAATGTAAGTGGCTTAAACCATGCATGTTCCACGTTTCGTAAGCTCCTCTTTCAGGGATGTCGCCAGGGTGACCAACTGGTTTCGTAATATCCGCCAAACAGCACGGAGGCGTGCCAAGCAGGCGCGTGCAGGCTCCGTGTCACGAAGTCAACTGCGCGATCGTTCAGAGCACGACAGTTCATCTAGTTCATCTGCCTGTGATGAAGATGATGCGATGGATCTAGATTACGAGGACCTGATGGATCGTGAATTGGATGACTGGAGTGAGGAGGAGTTCCAGGAGGCTGTTACTCCTTCATCAGGGGTGTCCCTATCTCCACCCCCTGCGAAGCGACCTAGACCCCATATCCCCGTCCATCGCGGAATGGGAAGCATGTCCGTGGAGAGCATGGGTGTTGGTTTGATCGAACCTGGCGCCTTCCAAGAGCTGGAGAAAGCCGTCGGAATGTCAACCGTTGGGACTCCAACCGACGATGCCCTCGACCCGGGAATGAACGCTGTGACCGGGACTGGTGTAAAGATTGAGGACGCCCTTCTATTATTGAGTTTCCATCAGCATGCTGTTCATTAGTGTTGTAGGTGCGTCGTCGGCCGTGCGTCTTCTGTTTGTCATTGATCCATCGGCACGTCTTAGAACCCTTGCGAATGACTGAAAAACACGACTCTTCTTCCCATGTATTGCGACCCCTTATTTCCTCGTCCTTGTTGCACAGCAATCCCCCAGATGTGGACGCTCTCCAACATGTTTTCACAGCATATCCATTATTATTAATTCATGGTTATTTATTTCTCGACATCCATTCGATCAAAGTGTACTGGCATTCCACCGTGATGCAACTATACATCCGCTTGCCTTTTTGGTTGCACAGTTTTGTCGCTGACATCCGATGCTTGTAAGGAACCTGCATGTTCTCCCTAGACGACACCTTGAAAAATAAACCAAACTGATCCAGCAAAACAAATTGATAGTCCATGTTTGTAGCTACATTGCGGTATACATACTCATACTATATATCTGTCATACAGAGTTGCGCCTGGCACTCCTCCCTTTCCTCGCAGTTCTGCTCTTGCTTGTGCTCGTGCCATCCATCAACAAATTGGACAGCTTCCCTTCCTCTTCCATGCGATCCAGCATCTCGTTAGCAGCCTGGTAGCCCTTCTTCTCGATCTCGTCAAACTTGTTGAATTGCAAGGTACCATACTAAATAGAAAAAGAGAGTTCTTGGCGCAGTCAATGATGAATGACAGAGGAACGCACTTCTTGCACTGGCATCTGCATGTATATACATCCTTTGGCAACCTTGGCTTCCTCGAGCGTTCTCACGCTCGACACACTGATTATGGGAGAGAAGCCGGTCGTCAATATCCTCGTCCGCACATCACATGCAGGATCAATCAAGGATGTGGATGGGAAACTCACTATGCCAGACGACTCTGGATCTCGGTAATAGCTGGCACGCTCCTCGCGCTCGAGAAGGGGTTCCACCTATTCAGAAGCAACCACCATCCGGAAACGGAGTCGCCAAAGTTTCGGGGTGAGTTGTCGTCGATCTGTTGCAGTTTACGCCAATACATTGGTATATACATCGCTAGAGGCGCAAGATCATGCACATACCGAGCCAACGTCCGATGCAAACACCGCACTTGCTCCCATGGAGAACATGGTGGACACCTGGATGTCTCGTGTTCAGGAAGCCCCGTGATTAGGGTTTCGATGATGACTTACCGGAAGGTTATCGACTGGAGATACACATGATTAGCCAGCATGTTCCATATTATGTGGTGATTCGGTACATACGATAGCCGCCATCCACAAGTATACTGCCATTGTCACATAGGGGTGGCAATAGGCCAACCAGTGTCATGGACGCACCTGTGGACGTTGATTAGTAGGAAATAACTACTACGGCATCCCTGAAAACTCACGAATGAACCTCCAAGCATAGCCTGTTTCGTGGATTTCCATTCGAGAAGTGATGATATTAGTAGTATTGCAATAGTACGGCAGCCACATGTCTTCGATATGAAGGTCGTAGAACGCCTAGCTGGGAATTCAGGAAAAATCCAAGCGAAGCCATCAAATACGCATTACCTTGTAAATCGTCCGGTTAAATTCATGTCCCTGTAAAACTGTTAGTCCAGAGAGAATTCTGATGAAAACAGTTGGACCTCACGGTCGTGTATGCAACAATGGGATAGGTTACATCAGAAAGCATCCTCCAGATGTTGCCCATCCTGCTGCTGAACTGCTTTGTGCGACTTGCGCTGAGAATAATATTGCAATCCCGTGCATACAGGCCACCAATAAATGCCCCTATGCTCGTGCCCCCAATGTAGTCGATCGGAATACCTCGTTCCTCGAGTGCACGAATCAAACCCTATCATCTCAACCTTAGCACGGAGATCCCAGAGGCAGTGATTATGATACACACAAGATGTGACAGGCCACGAGCACCACCTCCCCCGAGGACTAACCCAATAGACTTACCACAAAGCCTCCGTGCTAACCGAGAAAAGTCATTGACCATCGGTTGACGTTGTGGCCGGGCATGCCGAGGCACTCCCCTATATTTCTGTATCTCGCTTTGAACTCTGTCTTTCAGATTCCTAAATGCTACGACGGCCCCAGGATCTTGTGGCTGGGAAACCTTCGCCAATGGGACCACAAGCCCCTGCGGATCAAGTTGTCAGCCGCAATTCAGTAGCCAATAGCAAATACGTTGCTTACCGGAAGCTCCACGTGGATGTGCTGATGCATCCAAGGTCGATTCTATGCAGAATGTGAGAACATGCATCTTTACGGAAACTCCGTTTACACGTGCCTTGAGCCACTCTCGTGTTGAGCCCGGCACCACAGATCGCTCTGGATGGAGGATAACAAGTTCCTTTCGGGCCGTAGTCTTAATCGAGAGGAGCAAGCGCTCATACTCGCCAATGCTGGGATCGTCTCCCATACCAACAACCATGACAAAGTCGGCCTGACTGCCATCAGACAAGTACTAGATATGTTTGGTAATACACAGCAACGTACCTGTCGTATGCAGGTTTGCGTCCAGGGGCTGTTCACTGGTGAATCAGCCACATACAAAACAGTACGGTATCTCTGTTCTTGGTCGGCCAACCAAGCGGCAGCCTTGAGTTTACCCACCTTGGAAAAGGCATGTCGACCGAGGTGACCAGAAACGGAAGCCTGATTAAGATACGACGTCCTCGCCCCCATTTCTTCCAAGGCTGACTTAAGTTTCCGCGCAAACGTGTCGATTGGAACGTGACGAGACACCGGAAGGACAGCTACCGTCTTGAGATTAGTGTTATTCCTCCCCAGCTCAAATGCCGTATTGCGGAGTTGGGCGCTCGAAGAGTCCAGCTCGTCGCGCACACGTGACGCAATAGTGCGTAAAAGCCTTGCAAGCATGTCTGAATAAGGCAATGGCTGTCATTGGAATGCTCACGTACTGTGAAGTTGTGCGAGGATTACTACAAGAATTCGTCAGTATGGTTGAATTCCCTACTCGACGTTGGACCTACCGTGAAGATATGGCATTGAACAAGGTTTGCGGCATGCGAATAAGCTCGGAGTCACGGATAGCATGCATAGTTGTTCGGCGGGGTGAATTCGTGATGACATCGAGTTCTCCGACAGTGTCACCCTGGCCGTATTCACCTGTAATTGTTACTTTACCATTCTCACCCTCCGCTATCGCACGCAATCTTCCATTGATAACGATATAAAAACTGTCGCTGACGTCCTGAGGACGCCACAGTACTTGGCCCGCCGTGACTTGCATCCAATCCAGGCAAGCGTCAATCTGCAACACTAAGGATGAAGTAATGAATACCGAGGATTGACCGTCATCACAAGGAGATAGAGTACCTAAAGGTGACAGCATCGAGATCAAACGTTTCGCTAGAGTGAGCTGGACGATCGGTCGCTTTTCTACTACGCGTTCCAGAGCACTCGATGACAGATAGCCAACGTAAGTGTCAGTCTTGGCCTGAATGTCGACATAGGAAGGTGTGCTGCAAAGTGAAGCTGAAAACAAGTCAGGCTTGTCATTGTCCACGTAATTTCACGTACCGAGATAACCGGCTATGCCCCCGGGTTTCACGGTGAAGAGGAGTTTACGCATATCCTGGCTGGTTATTTCCTGTCTCTGATCATATGTAAGCATTGAATCCGTATCAGAAGTCGGTCGCGGATGGGGAGCCGAGGTAGTGGGCACGTCTAGTGGTAAAAGAATGTCTAAGAAACCTTCTATCACGTAGTATAGGCCTACATGATAAACAGCAAGGTTCATTAGCGGCAGTGGAAGAGATGTAGTAAAGATAAATTTCAAACCTGTATTACGTTCGCCGGCCTTCACTAATGTGGATCCTGCAGAGAAAAATAATATCTCCACCTCATTGTCCAGGCCACTCATGTAGCTGGTAGCATTTGACGATGAGGCGCCAGTCACGCTAGACGTGCTATCGTCCCCGCTGTCGAAAAGGGAAAGAGGACCAAGCGGCGAAGCAAATAATGTGCCACTGGGGCGTACAGGGTCCAGTGGGGGTAGGCCCGGAGAGTCCTCGGTGGAATCCCCTCCACTGACTGGTGGCTGTAAGAATCCGATAGATTTAGCGACGCATGACATGACTTCCTCGCGCAGATCAAACTCTTCCCCTGGAAGAAAACCCTTGAAGGCTGGGTCCTTTAAGGCGGCCAGTCTCGGCGTGCTCAGGAAACTATACACTCTGTTCAAAGATTTAAAATTATCGTTGTGTCCTTGGCCTGACGAGGTGTGAAGGTCGCCCGCCTGAACCTGATGACGCGAAGCCGTCGATCGATGATTGATTGCTCTCATGGTCATGGGGGATTCCGGTAGCTTTTCAGATGTGTCGGAATTCGCTCCTAGTTTGCTCACCGAAGCGGCTGAGGAGGTCGTTGCTTGACTGAAGTAGTCACTCTCCGAGTCCGTCCCCTGGATCATTACGTCGTCAAAGCGTTGTCGCAAGTACTGTAGCCCGCCACCTTCATAAAAGGAAGTAGGTAGGGGGTGGCATGCAATTTCGTTTATGGCTTTCTCAGTTCGAAGGACCTCAGTAGTCAATCCTAAGTATTTATGGGCTGCGCTGAACGTCACGCGCGAGAATCTCGTTAGAATCACTGGCCAACAACATGTTAAATCCACAACCGTTGGAACATCTACCTGATAGACATACCTTGTACAATGTGACTCGTGGCCTTGGGGAACTTCTTAGTGACTCTCCGGAAAGCTTCAGCAGGAATGACTGCTAGAGTACTATCTTCGGTGGCTCTGCCGATGATACCATGGTGGAATTGAGACCGCGGAGTTGACTCTGATGGTACGAACGAATGGGCGTCAGACGCGGTTGGGCGAAATGGTCTGTCTAGCCGCGAAGGCGACGCCCGATCGGTTGGCGGCGACATCATTTCAAGGGGGTGAGCCGTCGAACCAGATGACGAGACTGATTCCCCCCGACCTCGACCATGTAAGGAGGCGCGTTCGAGATCAGCTTCGAGTGATTGCGAGACATCCGAATTAGTGCGTCCGGTTTTCGTCCGTCTGGGAGGCGTCATGCGCTCACTAGATTTGGGTATCGGGGGATCCCTCGAATCGTTCTGCCAGCTCAACTTGACCTCGTCCGTAAATAGACTCAGGATGCTGAACAGACTGGATAGGGTTCCGCCACTTCCAACTTCGTTGATCACTTGATAACCGTTCATGTCTTCTTCGTCCCATGATCCGTAGAGTCGGGTATTTTGGCCAGTGCGAGCAAATACCTGCACGGTTCCATCAATAACGCAATAGAAGTTTCTGTCCTGGTCAAGGGAGATACTATCTCCCGCTATCAAGCGCCTTGTTTGAAGATGTCTGGCTAATTCATGGAAGACCTGTAAGAATCAATTGATCAGGATGAGACTGATGATCCATCACGAGCAGTTTACGCACTGGTTTCTCCAGAAAGCCAAATACACGAACTGCCTGCAGGAAATCATCCAGATAATTATGGAAAGAAGGTGGGGGATCTGTGGTGTTCACATCGGGGTGAAGCGCGTTAACATCAGGCTTGACCAGGGGTGGTTCCCTCAGTTGCGAGTAAATATTGAGGTATCGGAAGCGTATCCAGTAGTTTAGCACGACAGCGGATGCCAAAAAGATAACGGCAAATGACCAAAAGTTTAGCTAGAAGATAGTCAGTGTTGGAAGCACCAGGACAGTGAGCGCGTTGTCTTACCGTCAATGTCATTGACCACGAAAGCACAACGTAGATGAACTTCGGAACAGTAATGGTCGTAAACGCGATGAGAGACCTCGCCCACGACAGCAGCCACACTGGAGCATGAAGCGCATTAGCGTATCACGAGGCCCGTCTGCTCAATAGCCACGCACTGAATACCCAGAAGCAGGCGGACAGCAGAGATATCAAGGGATGTCTCTCATCATACTCTGGGAAGCTGGGCGGTGGTGGGTCCATGTTGCGGGACGCCTCGCCGATTCAAAATCAAGTGCAGCCACTTATATACGCTGTCGACGGATGGAGTTACCTTGATGAGGTAATACTAACTTGAGTTTGACCATGTAATCTGTGGCGGTGCTACCCTCCCTGCCTCATTCAAATGGCGGCCACTTCCACGCTGTCCTCAGAGTTGCAGACCACCTCTGGCGTCGAACGAGACAGCGAACCAGGACTGGATGCAGAGGTTCTGAGGGAGGGTGCAAGGACAGGCTTGATCAATGCACTCAACTCCGTACGTCCAGCACTGTGGAACGTTCGATCCCTCACACGTTCGTATAGGTGAATGGCGCGAAGACACTCGTGCTTGATCCTGCTCTCGCTGGTCCATTGGGACTTGTAACAGAAGTCGCGCTTCTCAAGGTGAATCCATTTGATGCTGATCGGATGGTGCGCCAGATTGACCCACACCACTCCTTCGCAGCATCATGGCGTGGACAAGATGTTCTGGCTCGAACCTGGACCACTGACATCAAACACGACAAATGTAGTATACCTATGCAGACCTCTGATAAAATACGTCAAGGTCATTGCAGGTCTGTTGCAGGACCTCCTTGAAGGGCCAAGCTCATCCACACCCAGACCAGATCAAGAAACACGCGAAGGATTCCCTGAAGCACAGGTATACGCTACTCCTCGTCCCGCGGACGTCAACGCTTGTGGCCAGAATACTTGAGGAGGAGGGCGTACTCGGAGACGTGTCCATCTCGTCATACAACCTCCAATTCATACCCATTGCAGAGGATGTTATTTCGTTGGAGTACGATGGCGCATTCAGGGAGTTGTGGGTGGTGCGCATTCGTTCTGCTGCCCACTCCGGCACGCCTGATCGATTGTGTATAGGATGGCGATGAGACCATCATCTACAATTCTGCGTTGGCGTTGGACGTGATGCAGAAGGTATACGGCCGGTTCCCCCGCATTACAGGTAAAGGTGACTATGCCTCGGTAACTATAACCTAACAAACCCGCATTTTCCGTGCTGACTGCCCAGTAGAAACTAGCTACCTTACTTACGAAACCGCTTCCCAACCAGACGTTGACCGCTGTCAATACTGCAACGCCATCTGCACCCTTTGATTCCTTGATCATTCTTGACCGCCATGTCGATATGATTACACCTCTGCTGACCCAGCTCACGTACGAAGGACTCATTGACGAGATAATTGGCATCAAGAATTGTGGGTACCTTTGTCCAAGTACTATATTCGCACTTAATCCGGATTAGCCCATGTCGAACTACCCGTGAGCCTGCTCAATCCCGCACCGCCGCCCAACCAGGCTCCGTCACAACCGTCTACCTCTGCCACACCGTCCACCTCAATGATTGGCGAGAAGACCAAAAAGCACGTTCTTTCGGCATCGACGGATCCGCTGTTTGCTGAATTGCGGGATCTGAACTTTTCATCCGTCGGGAAGAGACTGAACCGAGCTGCACACAGGTTAGATGAGGAATATAAGGTCGGGAGTCACCATGTATCGGAGTCCATGTGAGCCCTGATAAGTCGTATAGGCTCGGCAGCAGGCAAAGACGGTGGCTCAGCTTCGTGACTTTGTCGGAAAGCTTGGCGGCTTGCAGTCAGAGCATCAAGCTTTGAGACTTCGTGGGTACTTGGCAACATCTTTGTTCGGATGATTCACGACCTTCATTTTAGATACTGGTCTTTCGGAGATATTACTTCCTCATACCAAAGCGGACCTATTCAACAAGTCGTTGGAGATTCAGCAAAGTAAGCAGACTGACACATACGAACAGCTCTTTTGTTGAGGATACTGTAGACTTGTTGGCATCCTATGAGCCTTCGGCACAAGTAACTGCGATCGAGGAAATGATTGCTCAAGGAGCAGACATGCAAACTGTAGCGCGGTTGCTGTGTCTAGCCAGCATAACAACCGGTGGTATCAAAGCTCGCGTACTTGAAGGTGTGAAACGAGAATTCCTACAGGTAAGATCAGTTTATGAACACGGCTATCTCTACAACCGTGCTACAGGCATACGGTTACGACCTTTTGCCCTTTCTACTCTCCCTGTCTTCCCCGCCACTCTCCATCCTCCTGCCGAACCCCTTGCCCTCCTCTACACCACCCATAGTGACTGCAACCAAACTTCCATTTAATACCGTGCGCAAGTCGCTTCGTCTTCTCATCGACGACAACCCAGAAGCACTGGAAGAAGTTGAGAACGACATCAGCTTCGTTTACTCGGGATACGCGCCGATCAGCGTGCGACTGGTACAGTGCGTGGCACAAAGGAACGGCGTGATCAGCAATCCTGCCGTCGACAAGACGACTGACAGGACAACCAATCATAATGCCAGTGCTAACAGCGTGAATCAGGATGATGCAGATGGGAAGGGTAAATCGGTGGCTTCGAAGAAGCTATATGCGCATCCGATCGGTGGATGGAAGGGGTTCGAAGATATTTTGGGGGCTCTTCCGGGAAAGACGTTTGATATTCCGAGAAAGGTGAATAGTAGTGCTGGACCCAGCGCAGGGATTCCTCAAGCTTCTTTGCCGGGTAAGTGGATGGTAAGAGGTACGGATGTGTTTGCTGACTTGTGGCCAGTGCGCGCTCAGGAGCAAACGACCACCACGGTTGTGTTTTTCCTTGGTGGGTGCACGTACACTGAAATTGCCGCTCTCCGATGGGTCAACCGACAACACAGAGGTGGGTTGTTTTATGTCGATTCTTGACGCAGTTGTATTAACCTGGCTGAGTAGGGCGTAGGTTTCTGATTGCGACGACTGGGATTGTGAGCGGTGCGAGTTTGATAAAGAGTTTGGCTGGGAGTGCGAAGAGAGGTCAGGACCCTGCAGTCTAATTGCTGGGCTCAGGTCCACATGAGGCAGTCCATTGGGCGGATTCATGTAAATACCGTCAGCGACACGTCTGTACTGTTTTCCGATAGTTACATAAAATACGCCAACCGGGCATCGCGTCGAGATGTACGCGACGCGTCTGTTTAACCGCCTTGTTTGGGCGCTTGGATCGAAGACCCCGGGTACCGCAGGGTCTCGCTGGCACGGAGAGTCACTGGGTCGACCAACTGCCCAGTTGACCCACATTACTTGCTGTACGTGGCATTGTGTTTGTGCTGCTGGAAATGAAATAAACGCCTGCGAGGGGTGCACGGACACAGGTGGTGTCTGGGGTCTGGACACGCAGTTCGATGACATTGTCCCTTGCTCTTACGAAGGGGGGCGACTCTCGTAGTATAAGCTCCGCCCAACCCAAACCCAACATGAACTTTTCCTCCCTCGTTCAAACCACCATTGCCCACAAATTTCTTCATCCCCCTAGACCTCCGTAAACACTCGAAACGGTGTGTATAGACCTTGTTTGGATTTAGAACGACTCCTAACTTGTGTGGCCCCGGGATATGCCCCTTTTGCTTGGTGGACACGCCTCCATCGTTGAGTAGCTACTCTCTCAATGGCCAACAATACCGGCAAGGGTACTGTTTCTGAGAAGCCAGTGAAAAAGTCGAGTACGTGTCACCGTGGTTGATGTTCGGTTTCGCATATAAACACCTTTTTAGAATCGTCGGGTGGTGGCGGGAGGAAGAAACTCAGCGCCTTCAACAAGTTCATGCAGACTGAGATGGCTCGTCTGAAGGAGGAGGAGCCAGCCATCTCCCATCAAGAGAGGTACGCATGTTCACTGCGTCTGCATGTTCGGCTGACGACGCCACATCGCAGATTCAAACTAGCGACTGCCAACTGGAAGAAGGCCAGGGAGAACCCCAGGGCAGCCGCTGCGTGACGATGTATCCTGTTCCACGGCTGCGACTGGGCTGGAGTGTTGCCCGGTCTTTACACCCTTTCCCCTCGTGTGGACATGTTTGTGCCATATAGCCATGTGTCAACATGATCGTATTCTTATCGATAAACGCCATGTTTTTGTACGTTATTACTTTCTGTTTTGGGTCACTCCATACCGTCCGAGTTGGACCGGCTGGGTTTGTTACAGGCATCCGCCTTCTGGGTGGTGACCTTGGTATAATAGCATGACGTATGAATGGTCGATGCGATGATTGGCAGCGGTGCGGAGTTTGTTCGATCGTGGACAGGGGGGGGATGAAGTCACACTGACGCTGCAACTGAGAGGGGCGAGGGAGAGACGAGCACGACGAGCACGAGAGAGACAGCCGAGTATGGGGCAAGTGCCCCTGAGAACGGCTTTCGGAGCGCCTCGCGGCTGTTCCATTCCTAGTAGTACCTGCCACTGGTCAAAGCTGCCTTATGTTCCCCTTCCTGACCATCTACCAGCCCGAATCTGTCCTCCTTGCCCCATGAAGCCCGTGCGAGACATCGATAACGAAGACAGTCTCTTTCACTTTGATCCTTATGAATACAACCCTGATGATTCAGACACCTCCCACCCATCACCTCCTTCCATGAGTCCTGGCACCCATCCACTCCCCGACCGCGGTGAGCCCCCACGAGAGCGATCACCCACCCAGATGGACTCAGGCAAGGGCAAAGGTGTCTCCATTCCAACCCCTCTTCCTAGTCTTGATCCGTTTGATTCACCGTCCGTCTCTCGTTTCATTATTCCCTCGGACACCGTTGTAGCCGGTTCGTCTCACCACTCCCAATCCCTGTGGCTCGACTCGTCGCCACAAGTACTCGACTGCTCACTGTCCCGTCGACGCCCTGCAGGCTCCTCCCCGTCTTCCGCCACTCCGTCGTTATCTGATCTCAGCGCCCTCCCGGTTACCTCATTGCCCGCCAAGGGAAAAGGCAAGGACGTGCCGCCCACGTTGCCCCCTTTGTCCTTCTCCCCAACAGAACTCCAGTACAGCACCATTGATTGGCCCTGTGCGGGCCAAAGCCCTCCATCTCCAGGCCCTTCCTCGTATGGTTCAGGCCATACGTCATTCTCTGCTGCTTCATACTATCAATCCCACCCAAGCCCTGCCCAGGCCCACGACAGCCCCTCCCGCAAGCCCAGCCAGCCCCCGTCGCTGAGGAGATCGCAGTCCAACTTCTCGATGCGCTCTGCACGCTCTTCCGCCGCACAGTCCATGACTAAAATCAGAATCAAGCTCGGTTCGTCTTCCAAGGCACCTGTCAAGTTTGCACGTAAACTCTTATCCAGGAACAAACCTGGAGACACTCAAGACCCATCTCTTACAGGGGCTGAAAACAGCCCCACAAACCAGTCGACTGATGAACTACCCCAAGAGCACGAAAACTACCCCTTTCCGTGCCATGCTGTGGATGGTGCACTCAAGGCGCCCACGACCAGTGCGCTGCTCGAGGTCGACGACATCACAGCAATCCTTTCGGAGGTGCCCATCACCTGGGATCCTAGTGCCAATCATTCAGTACACCTTCCCATCTTGAAAGGAAAGGGTCGCTCGTATTCGTCCCCATTTCCCAAGTCGGCTTTTGATTTCGTGCCCCAGTTCGAGCCTAATACGTTCATACCCCTATCTTGTCCACATGCTCTCAACATCTTCGACGAGGTTCTGCCGAGGGAGTTAAAACTTCACATATTCTCGACCCTGATTAAGTTGCACGAAGAAGAGCATGAACAGCTCAAGCATAACAGGAAATGGACGTGCCTCAGAGCGTCTTCCTCAAAGTATCGCTGGGTGGGAAGGAACCGTGCTATGCGAGAGCTGGTAAAGTTCAGTAGGGTGAGCACCGTCATTTCCCTCCCACATGAGCGGGGATAGAATGCTGGTTAGGTGTCAAAGATGTGGCGCTTGCTTGTGTTCGACGGCCAACTCTGGGAGGACGTCGACCTCCGCGCATTCCCAAAGCTGCCGCCCAATTTCCTTTCGCAGCTTGCAGATAATCTTGGTCCATTCGTCAAGACCCTCGACCTCTCTGGACACACTAACCTCTCGCCGAACACCCTTGTCTCCATGTCCAGCAGTCTCTGTGTGCGATCCGCACCCACACTCAACTTTACGTATACTCAGCTGACGTCAATCAACTTGCAAGGCTGTTCAAATCTGACCACACCGTCGCTGCATGGCCTCTTAATCAGGTCTCCCTTCTTGCGCAGTTTGTGCGTCAAGGGACTCAAGGCGGTGTCTAACGCGACCCTGGACGTCCTTGCCTTATGTCAACACCTGACATCTCTGAACATGAGTCACTGTGCCAACATCGACGGGGAAGGCGTACGTGCATTCGGGGCAGCCGTGCTGGCACGGGGTGCTCGTCTTGCATTAAAGGTCCTCAGGCTGTCCGGTCTCCAAGACATCTCTGACGATGTACTTGCCATACTAGGGAAAGTGGCCCCTGACCTGGAAGTGCTCGACCTTAGTTACTGCCGGAGCCTGCACAACTCTGCGTTGGCCGCCTTCGTGTCCTGCAGCGAGGAAGACAAGAACGCAACGGCTACCGTCTCCCTGACTGCTCGCGAGGCGGGCTTAGATGTGAGGGAATCGCGCCGATACATCCGACGCATGACATCATTGAGACATCTCTCGCTGTCATACTGCACTCTGCTGACCGATATTGCATGCTCGAACCTTGCGCATGCACTCCCCCGCCTCGAGTTCCTGGAGCTCGCTGGAATCGGTGGGGAGCTCCACGATGACGGGCTACTAAGACTCTTAAGGACGACACCACTTCTTCGCAGGCTGGATCTCGAAGACACGCCGTCCATCACTGACGCAGTCCTCTTCGCACTCACCCCGGCCGATGATGGAGAAGAAGATACGGCACCGCAGCAGACAGGCCAGGCCCTGGAGCACCTCGTCGTCTCGTATGCGGGCAGGCTGACCAACGAGGCCTTTACAGTTCTCATCCGGGGCTGCCCCAGGCTGCGCGTCCTCGAGGCCGACAGCACACACATCTCTGGGTCGACCGTCAAAGAGTTCATTCGCATAGCTCGCGAGCGGAACACCAAGGACGCGGGCCTGGTCGCGGTGGACTGTCGCTTGGTTGGCGAGACTGTCGTGAAAGATGTCACGGCCCATACGCGCCCACGGAAGGGGTGGAGATCGTGGGAGGCGCGCAAATTGGCATACTTGGATGGACGAGATGGTGAGGACCTCAAGGTCGGACAGGACGAGTGCGACGAGGACAGGGTCATCCTCAAGTCATTCTATAACTGGCAGACGGTCGACGCAGTAAGGGCAGCGAGGGAGCGAAGACGAAAGTTAACGAAGAAGGCCAAGAGCAATGGGTCGGAGCAGGTGAGCGAGCTCGAGGAAGCGAAGTGGGCAGGTAGGATGAAGTGGTGGTCTCCGAGCAGGAGATCTTCGGGAAATAACACTCCCGGTATGGACGATAGCGATCGCGAAGGATGCATAGTGATGTGAACTGTTTGTATTGCTTCTTTCTTCCTTATCGTATTGTGATGCTTTACCTTTCTATCCTGTGTTTCTGTTTTATCATCCTTGTATCCCAAGAGAAATTAAATGTATCATGAGATCGTGTACAAGGTATAAAGGGATGCCAGTGTTTATTATTATTTTTTGGCCTTACGCTTGGATTTTTTCTTGGACGACTTTGACGATTGGGGCTCATCAGGGGCTGATGAACCTGGCGTGCTGCATTCGGAATGGGTTTCAGCCAATACAGATATCGACTTGACACGGGCAACTGCGGGCTGCGGGGGCGATATATCGTCGTAGCCTGAAGTGAAACATAAATCGGCGAAGAGAGTAAATCAGGGCAGTAGGTGTACATACCAGCGAAAGGGTCAACGCGTGGTCGTTTGCGGCGTGATCCGACCTGTTCTTCATCTACTCGACCAGGTTCTTCCTCTTCCTTACCTTTAATAGATCGTACATCTGAAGGAATATCTGCCGGCAGCTCATCTGTGTCATCCATAGGGTAGTCTTCTTCGACGTTCTCGCCAAAGACTTCTAGATCCTCCTCCTCTTCATCGGCCGTCTCCTTCAAATTCTTCTCGTACTCGGCCCGTTCGAGCATTTTGGCAGTCACCTTGACCGGGACGATATGACTGGGACCAGCGGTCGAGACGTCGGCATCCTGTTCTGTCTCATCCACCAGGTGTACATTCTTGGCTTGTGCGATAGCATGTTTAATGAATCTTCCTGCTGCTCCTTTGTCTATGCCGACTTTTCCTGTTTCCGCGCTTCAGTATGTAGTGGGAGTCATGACAGAGCGTTTTTCTTGACTTACGTTTCTGGTCCGATTCTTCGGCTTTTTGGATCTTGTCAAAGTATTGCCGTACGCGGTCCTGCGAATACCAGACGCATTGTGAAGATACCAGTATTTTTTTTCCCAAGGAAGACGTACGAGTTCAGCGATGACGGGGTGTGTCATCGGGTCGACGCCTCGGGTCTTCAGGTAAACTCCATGATGCAGACGCGTCAGTTGTCACGGAGGGAGAGAAAGAGGGCAACCCACCAAACACGAGATCATACACTACATACGGAATGATGACCTGCATCTTTGCTTGCTGTATCGTGTCGAGCTCCAGTAGTGTTTCGTCCAGGGACTGTGCAAAAAGCGGCTCGAGCTGGGACTCGAGCTCGTCGAGGGATTTGTTTAGTTTAGCGATTTTCTTGCGAAGCTTGGATGTGTCGGCCGACATATCTGGTGGTTGGCGAGCACCGCTGTCGTGGTCGCGATGCGTAGAATTAAGAGTCTACCAATAGATGGTGAGGATAATATCTGCAGTGCTTAGTAGTTCTAAGGGAAGTCCCGAGCGTGGAGCGTAACGCCCGCATCACACAAGTACACATTATTTAGGATGCAAACGCATGCGACCATGTCCACAATACGTGCCACGGGTATGTTCAGTAAAACTAGCAGCCTCTCTCCAAGTGCGAGTCAATCGCCATGCAGTCCACCAGTGATCTCCGCAGTCTTCGACGTCGAAGTTCGAACGTGGATTATTGTTTACTTTGTTCACGTGGTCAGTTAGATGCCGGATGCCCGAGTGCACCAGCCTATCAGCTGGTTTCCGAACTTTGTGGGTTACATACACTTCGCAGAGGGGAAGTATGGTTCCCCATCGCGTGCAGTGCATGCTCGGAGTCATGACGAGATCTTGGATTGATACTCAGGTGGTCGAAGTATTCCTATGTCACAATCATCACGGGAGCCCATCAGATCAGTGCAATATTTGGCACTGGACACAGACAAGTCCTTACTCAAAAGCCGCACAGACTTATAACCATGGTTCGAGCCATCTAGCAACATATTTCGGAGCCTGGGCTCATTCTTGATGATACTTTCGCAGTCAGAGACATTGAGATAATTTGCGCGCAGGCGGCCTCCCGACAGCTCAACAATAACAGCAAGGAGGGGGGGGTGCGAGAAGGGTGAGCTGACGAATCTCCCTGTCCAGTTGTTCGTATTCTCCCACTTTAAAGTCGGCTTCAACATACTCCAGGTCCATGGTGGCGAGCGTCGCTGTCGTGGTCGCGATGCGTAGAATTAAGAGGATGTACTGCGGTACTTAGTAGTCCTATTATTGATAACAAGTGGCGCTTAGTATGCGACCAAGAGTATTGGCAAACAAGCAACTGAAAACTAGTACAAGTATGTATGTACTGCATCAATCCGAGTCCTCGTCAACGCCCTGCATGCTATCTACCCAAAAACCATTGCTGACATCCAACGACGCATCGGGCCCCCGAACAGACGAAACAACCTTCCAGAACGCCTTCTCGGCAACCTGGGCAGCGAAATCGACCCCATGTGAGATGTCAGGAGGTACCACAGGGACGACCCATAGATTCTCGTCATTCGAATTCACAGGAGCACCTTGTTGCGGGCACGCAGGGAAGTGCTGTGTGTAATACATTTGGAAGAGGGGGTTGTAGGGTGGCGACTTCGTGGCGAGGATGACTTTGAGGTAGGGTTCGAGGAGTTCCTTGGGGCCTCTCTCTTGGTCGTGCAAAGGCATAGATAGATAAACGATACCTTGATTAATAATATAATGAGCTATCCCCAAAGACCTGGATGATAGATGAAACATACTTTTCCCGGGAGGGGTACACATTGTGCCAGGTCCCACAGTGAGCACATGCACGGCACAGGTGTGGGAGCCGCCCTCCACTGATGCAGCAGGGAACACCATGATCAGAGAATCAGAACTGCGTTCCATTTGCGATTCTTCTTCGCCGTCGCGTGGAGGTGAAACAACGTCGTCCAAAATTACTACTCCCCTCACCACAGCATGAAGAAGGGGTTTCGACGGTTCAGATAGAATAGGAGCGACGCGTTGATGTAGGTGATCAGGAACATGGAGTGATGAAAACAGCAAGCACGGTGCGAGGAGCGGGTCTGGAAAGTCGTCGAGCTCGAGGGTATAGCGGTGACCGTTATCAGAGTTGTGGTTAAAGGCGATGTTTGTGATTCGTCGACCGAGAATGTACACTGCTCCGTTGACAGCTGCAGCTCGACAGAATCCCTGCGCAAGCTCTCCCGATCCGCCATAATAACTGACGAGGAAAGGAGAGGGTCCGTACCGCCCTGTTGACCTCAAGCAGGTTTGCACGCGGCTCAACGCGGACGATGTTGGCTCTAACAGTGCGGTCAATGCCTTGTCAATTCAGACGAGAAGATAACGACTCACCATCAGCTGCACTGCAGTACGCTAGAGCGAACGCGACGATCTGAGCGACATTTTCGCTCAACGAGAATGACTGACGGAGGAACTCCAAAAACGGGACATCCTGCTTTCCCTGGAACTCCGGGCTGCTCTGGTATTCCCCAGCAGCAAACATGAGGAATCGCATCAACCTACGCTTTTCGACCAGCGGGATTTGCTGATCTCGGAACACGTCTTCCTTGCCCCTGGGTACGTTCTCGAAATGGCCGTCATGATATATGGAGATGGAACCAAGCAATTTAAAGGACGCGTAGCGGGCCACACCGGACGCCATTATGGACGTGATGAAGGGACCGACCGCTGGAATGACAGAGGGTGACAGAGATATCGTGTATTGCCTCGGGTGCGACACCTCGACCTCGGACAGAAATTCTACGTCATACCTGATACATCCCTCGTTCTGATGGGTGTGGTTTGGCGATGAGTGTCGTCCTGCCCATGCGATGACTTCGTCTAATGTCAAGGTAGCCTCGTCTGCACCGTAGTACGCGTTAGGGTCGACATGAGCTACTTTGAGGCCAGCCTTGGCAAGCGCTCTGGACGTGCGAGGTGAATTTCCGGTAGGACCATCCAAGCAGATACTCCACTCACGCAGCAGTGATGGACTCTGTCAGGCCAGTACCGAGTATGATAGTATCGAATTCGTTCTCCATTGCGAATGATAATAAACAGGAGTAGGTGGCTTGTGTTATTGACGGATGTCACGTGATTTCCACTGCATCATTTCGGGCAATCGCTGTGGTTCCTTCACCGATCCATCATGGTGAGTATTTTTGTGGATGACTGTCAGGACTGTTCTCAAGCACAAAGGACCATAGTCCTCGGAGCTTAGGTATACCGCCAACACACAACTTGAGCATTGTACGTCGCTTTGGTTTCTCGATCTGGTTTCGACTGACAGAGCGATGAAGTGCACGCTCGCTATACAGGAACAGGTGTGCACCAGATTGTAGGCTGCAGCAGTCTATTGTTTCTCACATTGTCCGGATAGGCCATGCTGATCTGACCAAATAGTGAGTCACCTTGCTATTATCCGAGGCGCGCGTGAACTTGTGACAGTGAATGGATGACGCACCAACACCGTGACGCGCTCTCGTCGATTGTTGGTCATCCTCCGTTGCTTTCCTATCTTGCGGTTGCGGATGGAGAGGCTATTGGGCGAGTCAAGTTTGAGATGACAGAGGTACCTTCCATGTCCGGAATGTGGCGCTTGTGTGGAACGCTAATGCGATGAGTATAGCGTATGCTTCAGCCGTGCGGTCCTCCCCCACGCAAGGACGATGACTAAATGGGAATAGTACGCCCAGCCTCCGTTAATACTGGTGCACATGTCATTATATTATGTATATCCGCAATGCAAGTATGCTACATGACACGTCTCGTGTGCCTGTTTAAATAGAGGTGTGCCTTGTTCCGGATTCGGGGTCGTCCGCGGGGGTTTTTCCCCCCAAAAGGGGCGACTTGTGGACGAGGACAAGGGAAACAGACTCGGGCGGGGGACCTGCTTGGAATTCTCGTCGGGGGCCTCTTTGTCGCCATCAGGCTAGTCTGATCCACTCCAGAGACAGTCGCTGATTGGTCGGCGTCTGCCCCGTCATCACCGATTCCACTGCCACCTCACAGCTCCAGTATAGTAAGTCGCCAATATCACTCCCCTCATCTTCTGTCCTCTCCCTCATCCGCAGACAATCGCTGTGGAATTGCCACCCCCACGCATCCCCTTTGTTGCTCCAAAGCCAGCAGTGGTCCACCCAAGGACAAAGGCCCCCTTTGACCATTCCACCCGGAGTCCAGTTCCTTTATAATAACTCGCTTACCCCCCCCCTTTCAAGATGTACGCAGCCTCATTTGCCTTCCCCCTCAGATCCATTTCCTGCTACGTCCCCGAAGTAGGCACTCGCCCCTCTTCATCCAGCAGCTCTTCCTCGACCATACGCTCCTCCTTCTACGCCGCGCCTCTGTGCTCTTCCTTGGATTTCACCGATCGTCCCCGCTCCCTCGCTCGCACATACTCGGGCTACTTTTACATGGGCGAACACACAGACGGTCGTCGCAAGAGGCTCCTATCCCGAGCAAGGATTCCAAAACAGCCCGTGGAACCAGATCTCCCCCTCCCCCCCCTCCCTGTTACCAAACCTACTGTCACAGAGTCCCCGCCGCGCAAAAAGGGCATTGGGAGCGTCAGATTCCGGAAGAAGGTCAAGCCTTCTGCGGAGCCCGTAAACCTCCGGCCCACCCTAGGCAGCGACTTATCGCTGTCGGACTCCGTGGACGTCGACATCTCTCCAACCGGACTAAATGACCCGAATCTCTCGTCAGAAGACAGTGTCTTTGTGCCTCAAGATCGCTTCGCTGTCCGGCGAGGAATGTCACACCATCCATACCCACGTCAAGATGCCCCCTATATGCAGGCATACGACCGCACTTTGGTGGACAAGTAAGCACTTGCATCTGCACACAGCCGCTCGCTACCGGTACTGACCCATACTAGTGATAGGTTCTTCGAGAAGCTACTGCGCCGCCTCAATCCGAACCATTCACCATCTTTCCTCAACTTTGACCAAGACCAGCCCAGGAGTATTCTCGACCTGGGCTGTGGCCTCGGTCTCTGGGCCATGGAGGCAGCTGCCTTCTGGCCGAACTCCTTTGTAATTGGCTTCGACATCGTACACCCAACCCGCTTGAATAGCGATGCGACGATACCACCCAATCTTCAGTGGAGACAGGGGAACTTGTATGTATTTTTTTGCCACAAAATTGCCATCCACTGACGTTCCTCCATGGCAGTGTTAAATATAAACTCCCCTTTCCAAAAGAAACGTTCGACCTTGTACGCATGGCCAACCTCTCTCTTTGTATCCCTGCGGACCGTTGGGTCCACGTCTTTGCTGAAGTCAGCCGCGTGCTAGCTCCAGGGGGCCGCCTCGAGCTCATCGACGACCAGATGCACTTCCCTTATTCGAAGAAGCCCCTGCAACAGCCTCCCGCGCCACAGATCATCCCTCGTCCAATTCGATCGACATTGTTCCTTGACGATGACGATACCCCCCAATCCCCCGGGGACCCAATCAATCCAGACGGGGAGGAGTCCGACGATGATTTCAAAAGTACCAAGAGTCGCTTCTCCGCTTGCATCGAACCCGACCCCGTTCCCCCGGACCTGCCCTTTGATCCTGTTAAGGACTGGAACTCCAAAGTAGAAATCTCTACCTCCATGGAACAAACATTTGAAAACATGCTGGCCTACACATTCAATGTCATCCCTCGCCCCCGAGAACACATTCAGGATGCCCTCCAGCACGTTTTTGGACGGTACAATCTACACAAAGAAAAGGACTTTTGGTGTTTTTTGGCACCTTCCGACAAGGACTCCGACAACGCTTCTGTCGGAAGCTCGGAGAGCGGCAGCAGTGGCGGAAGCGGAGGCGTCAAGAAGGTAGGAAAGGACCTCGTCCAGTGGGTAACCACGGACAAGAGCAAGAAGGAAAAGAAGGACAAGGACCGCAAGAAGGGTGACCGGTCCAGCGGGGAGAGCCTTTCCAGCTTTACACAGGTACCGGAGACGATTAGTGCCAAAGCGGCCGGTCGACTTGGTATCGTTCCGGTCACACCCCGTCAGCCCCCATCTGGGCAATCCCCTGGGCTTATCGTCAACCTTCAGACCTTCATCCCCCTTTCTGCATTCGAGCTCGAAATGCATGCCTGCAAACATATTCACACCCTGCTTGGGTGCAAGGCGGCGATCCACGAGTACATCAACGAGGTACACAGGGGTACTACCAAGTTCCCTGTCCCTGAATCAGCGATTGATGACCTCTTGTGGGACTACGACTGGTACGCACTCATTCCCTGACACACCATCGCGCAGCCTACTCACAGCTCTTTCGTCAGCTTCCGACGGAAACGGTTTCACTGGCCTGCGGAAGCGCCAGAGTACCATCTGGATTCTCCCGCAGTAGAGACGCCCACATCACACCGCCATTCATCAGATGGTCCTTGGCGCCAACGTGCACTCTCCGCAAGCTTGCCGCTCAAGCCAGGCATGTACAGCCCTGCGGACCTGGATCTCGTCCGCTCTATCCAGGTGTTCAGTGCCAAGAAGGCCAATGACGAATTCTTCCCTCTCGCGTGATCGCTCGTACGACATTGTTCCCCTTCATTCTGTGCTCATTTGTCGTTGTTCTCCTTGATAAATATCCGTCGTCTTGACTGGATGTACCACTTTCCTTTATAGTCCGTTCTAACGCTATCTCGCTTTTTTTCGTTGGCAGGTAATATTCCCTCCTTTGTATCAGTCACTTCGCATTATTGGCAGCCCATTGGAATCATTCACACTCGTTACCTTTGTGAGCAACGTTATTTTTCTAACAGAGCAGTGTATCCGTGTTATTTTTTATTTGCTTTCGTGATCCAATTTTGTATAGAACCAGATAGAAGGAAGTCCAGTAGCGGATTAGGTTTTTTGTAACAGTACATCAATCATTTTAATAAATCAATGGATATGTGTATGGCTGCGGTCTCTGGTGATGGAAGTAAATGATATTGAACGTCCTAAATGCACAGCATTCAACACTTGTTAGCTCCTTCCAATTTTTTCGCCATCGACCATTGTGTCGATTTCGTAGCTAACAGTGACCCGTAGGGAGTCCCTCCGGACGTCATGTCTGGCGGGCGCTTGCCAACCCAAGACGACGGATGTCCTATCGGGACGGCTGAAGCGCTCGCGAAAGTTAATGACGAGTCGGGTGCCAACAATGATTTCGAAAAGCATAACGAGCGGTATGCATATGTTCGCATAGCGGGCCTGCAAAGGGCATATTAGCCATCATCGAATTGCCGTGCTATGAAGGACTCACGGCGACGCTTTCCCAGAGACCCATGACGACCGCACACATGACAAGATTCCTGGGGAGTATTGCATCAGCGCCCACGATACAAAACAGGTTCAGACATGACTTACGCGGAGAAGTAATAAAGACTGTCTCTTGCCAGGACCCTCATGAATGCGCCCCCCTCCCCCTGTATCCCGCTCATTCTTCTGTTCCGGATGTTCTCATAGTATACTTTTGCAGCGAGGACAAATAGGAGGATTTCGAAGCAAACCACCGGAATGAAGAGAAAGGTGAAGTTTGCATTCACGCCCGAAAACATGCAGTATTGCCCAGCTGAGAACATGCTCCCTTGTAGTGCCACTGAAGCGTTAAGTCATCCTGGGTCAGAATAGGGAGGCACGGGAGTATGGAGAAATCCGGCGCACCGCGGAAGGAACTATTAGGTCCAATGGCCTGCCAGACCACGGCTACGATTGATGCGACCTCCGCTACGAAGAAGAAAAGAAGCAAAGCTAGTATTTTCTTGGATCGTCCATACATTGCATATATGCGCAGTTGCATGATTGCTGGTGGAATAGCATTAGATGCAGGGCTGCGCGTGTGTATTTAACGAACCTTGAGCTGCCCATGAATAGGCGACAGTACCCCATGTACGAAATCGAAACAATCTTAGGCCTAGTCGAACATTTATCTGTCAACTCAGATGGCAGGGAGATAGAGAAACTCGTACATCTGTATAATGTGAATACGAGTGGCTAAACTTGGAAAACTAAGTAACGTACTCCTGAAGGAAGTCAGAAGAATTCTTGCAAAAATCGATGCAACGTACCTCTTCTGAAGTATTCCCCGCGAAACAAACTGGCTCCTGTTAGATGGTTGCCACGACGGTGAAAGAAACAAGCCTCACGGTAAATACCCGCTCTGTCAGGCCACAGAAACGCTCAGTTATACTTATCCGGAGTATCCACGACACCACTGCACACATACAAAAGTACTGCGTTACCCACGTAACGATCCTGTACATGATTCATGACGGTGAGCATGCTCTACAAGTCTGCCTTTTGGACCTACAATGATATACAGCACCGCGGCGAAGGACGCTGGCGTTTTCTACTTTTGAGTTATAGCTCCTTCGTTGTAAACAAACTGTCTTGGCGCACCCATATGAGATCTACCTAATAGGCGAAATATGCAGAAGATGGGTGAAGAAGTCACACACGTGGGGTAACAAAACTCACTTCTTGGCCGAAACTGAGAGCTGCGAGTGGAGTCAGCTGCAAAACCTGGGAGAAGCATCAAAGACTGCATACCGTGATCGTATAGTGCAGCTGTCGTGGCGGCGACTGACAGCGCTAAAATTAGGGGTGAACCTATGGAGCTTGGCAGGCTTACCCTGTACATATGCAAAAAGATCATGCTGGCTGGCAAAGAGGGCCTCTGAGGACGTTAGGCTCATTGGGAAGTCCGTCGCAGTAGAGAAAGAAGGACGAGTTGAAGAAGGGTGGAACCGCGTGGTGGAGGCATGCAGCCGAATTCAGCACGCTCAGGAACACTTTCTTCGGTTCGCCCACGAAATGGAGCTTCCATTCTCGCTATAATGCCGAGACCCCGAGATAGTCAAAATGGACGTTTTTATACTTATCTTACGGAGCTTTCGTAAAGGAACAACCTCGACGATGCGTCTGATGGCCGGGTCTAGCGGTACCAGGCATGCCGTGTCCACTAGGTTTGGAAACCCACGACTTTGCGCCCAAATGCCAAATGCAGAAATCGCATCTGGCACCTCGGGATAGTACGGAGAAGAGGGTGACCCAGGATCATGAAGAGGATCGGAATGAGCAACAAAGAATATCTGTACAGAAGCCAAACTGGAGCGAATAATTGAGTTGGCGACTCGTCACCCACGTATGTATTGGTTGAAACGATAGGGCCTTGATCGGAGGTTGCACGGAAACATGAGCCCAATTGGAAGTTCGTGCCTTTCATATCGCAGTTTTACTTGCTCTACTCTGATATATTGCCTGCTTGCGCTCGCTGCGCCGCCCATAATAAGCATGACAAGATGACAGAAAGCGCCTCGAGGGCCTTGCCATAGAGAACTAAGTCAAGGTGACGTACCTCAGTGGCCAACTGCCCCGTACTGGGCAATTTTGAGGGGGTGTGGCACTTTCGTAGTCTTTGATTGAACGTGCTGACGGACAGTGAAACTTTCAAATCGAGCCACTCGTGACCTCGGAGACTCGAGGTCTAGAATCTATTAGACGTGCAGGGTCAGGTAAGGGAGGAGCGAACAAAGGGACTGTGGGTGCGAAGACCAGCTATACCAGATTGGCACCAGCTGCAATACATAGTAGGTTAGCGGGGAAGCTTACTGGAACAAGCGAACTCATGAGTGACCGTTACTAGGTAACGAGTGCATTATTACTTTGAAACGTCATCATACTATCGCTCACCAAATACTTGGCCTCCCCGGATACTTGGCCGTCACAAAATGTCGCAGAAAGTAACGTATTGTCACATCTTACAATTCTGAAGTCCGATCGGTGCACTAGGACAGAGGGTAGTATCAATGGGTAGTATCAATCAAGTGACTACTATCTATAGGTTGAGTATATGAGTATGTA